>WNGL01000219.1_pt1 | contig 72664 bp, 67 predicted proteins | sample 5400591 | NCBI WGS metagenome assembly WNGL01 (sample SAMN13153377, study PRJNA577476) | soil metagenome | isolation source: 80 cm soil or saprolite under Garry oak tree replicate 1 | place: USA:California | collected 2016-06-15 | reverse complement strand
TAGGTCGCGTCTCGAAGTCCACCGCAAAGCTCTGGCCCGGCGCGCAAAGCTGATAGAGGAACAATCAAAGCTTCAGGGGGTACAGAAACCAAATGCTGGAGACCTCGAAAGCCGAATGACAATCCTCGCGGAAAGGATCAGCAAGGGGGAGCGGGTGCTAGAGAAAGTACTTCAGATTGAGAATGCTAAGGACAGGTGGGAAGCGTACGTCAGAGAGAAGTTCGACTTGGAGACGAAGATCGGTCTGCTGGACAGGCTGACTGAATTCTTCGGACCAAATGGCGCCATGATGGGACAAGCGCGGGACCGGATGGGATCATTTACCGAGGAGCTGAATCGGCATCTCACGGTTTTCGGTTACACGTGCAATCTTGCACTCGATCCGTTTGAGATCCGTGTCAGCGGATCAAAGGACAACCATTTCAGCCTGCCTTTGAAGCACCTCTCTGAATCAGAGCAGTTTCGATTTGGCGTGGCATTCCAAGTATCTCTGGCCATGGTAACGGGCTTGCGATTCGTTGTGATAGATCGGGCTGACCTGCTGGATAAAGAGAAAAGGAAAATGCTGACCAGCTTGCTGCTGAACAGCAAACTCGACCAAGCGATTGTACTTGCAACCAGTGAGGAGGCACCGCCTTCGGTCGTGCCGCACAGCGTGAAGTTTCTGAGCCTCGTCGAAGGGCTTAGTCCCGAAGAAGTTAGAGCTTCGATAGCAGCTTGCCGTCAGCGAGGCGCCCCAGTTAGGTTTGACGAGGGATACCTCAGTGAACGTGCAGTGGCGACCACTTCGCGGATAGCCCCAGTGACCAGTTCGGGGTGATCAAGATGGATCCAGTGTCCGCTGTCGCTTGCAACCACATGCCGCCCACGCGAAGAGAGTTGCGCCAAGTCGCGCTGCGCGTACTCGCCGCAGCCGCTTGCGCAGCACTGACCGGCAGTGCAGCAACGTGCTGTCCCAGGCTCATGAAATTCTTCGGTTGCGACCACATCGCGCGCACAATTGGCAGGATCGGTGCAGGCAACTTGCGAATCTCACCGGCAATCCGTTGTGCCGCAGCTGCCGTGTCGACGCCGAACGCCCTCACGGCAGCCCTTCCCAGCCTGGGCGAATCTCGCGCCAGCCGCGCTAGGCAAAACCGAACAAAACCCAATCGTGCGAGCCACGCTGCAATCCAAGCGTATCGCAGGCCCACTTCAATCATGCGCAGCTGCTCTGAGGTTGGATTCTCCCACTCGGCAGGGTGAAGCGAATCCACCAGCACCATGCCAACGACCTCATTGCCATACTTGTTCGCGAACGCCCGGTTCACATATCCGCCGAACGAGTGCCCGACGAGAACGTATGGCCCGGGCACACTTGCTGCATCCATGAGCATGTGGAGCTCCTGCGCGATCTGCTGCGCCGTGCGCGGCTCGCGCGCCGGATCGCTCCAGCCATGTCCGGCGCGGTCGTAGCTTACCGCGCGAGTGAACTGCGCGACCTGCGGCTGCACCAGCGTCCAACTCAGGCAGGACGCGCCCATACCCGATTCGAAGACCACGGTCGGTGTACCTTCTCCGGTTACGTAGATGTGCATCCGTCCCTTGTTGATTCGCACTAGGCGCCCAGGAGGCGGAAAGCGCCGGCGGTCCCGCCAAGTTCCGATGGCCTGGCAGATAGCGCCTGCCGTGGCCAGCACAGCGAGTGTGCTGAGGAGAACCACGAGGAGCATAAGTGCCGTTTGCATGGGTTAGCCTGAGCATCCAAGAATACGCCCGTCGAGTGAACTTCTTCGCGGATCACTCGCTACTAGAACCCATTTTCCTATGACGAGATAGAACGGACGGTCGACAATGAAGTGGCCTGAGGGTCTCACAGACGAGTGGTAGAATAACTTCTACGATGTCCGATCTTGCGGCCAAGACGTGCGTTCCTTGCCGTGGAGGCGTGTCCCCGCTCAAGGGTGAGGAGCTCTCCCTACTTCAAAAGCAGGTCGATGGGTGGAACATCATCGAAGAACATCACATCACGAAGACCTTCAAGTTTCCCGACTTTCGCGGAGCCCTCGGGTTTGTAAATCGCGTTGGTGAGCTTGCTGAGGACCAGGGGCATCACCCAGACATCTTCCTTGCCTGGGGAAAAGTCGAAATCACGACCTGGACGCACAAGATCAACGGTCTGACAGAGAGCGATTTCATCCTGGCGGCAAAGATCGACCAGCTCCCCAAATCCTAGCTTCCCCTACGCAACACCAAACCACACTCTCAAAGGCAACGCCGCGGGCTCTTTTTATCCGAGCGAATGTCGGACACGGAGACGCCGGGCGTAAATCCATAGATTCAAAATGCAAACGGCTACAGCCCCAGCGACAAGAAGGTTCGGGGGAATATCGGGGTACACCACCATGTCAAGGTAGTGCAGAAGGAAAGCACCGCCATAGGCCGGAAGGTGACCACACACCTCAAGCCACGTTTCAAGTGCTGTGAGCGGGCACCAGAAACCAAAGATTTCGACGATCATTCCGTAAACCAACGTGGCAACGTGCAGCGCCGCGACCCGTGGCCGGCCGCGCGTGAAGAAAGGCGCCGAAGATGACCCAGGCAATGTAGGCGGCATGAAGCGACAGAACTCCAGTCGCCATCGCTCGGTATAATCCCGGCGTCATGGTCACATTCCTTGGAAGCAAAGCCGAGAAGGCTGCCTATCTTTTGGTGTGTCCTTGGCCCAGCACTTCGTGCAAAGCGTTTTGTCCTTGGCCCAGCACTTCGTGCAAAGCGTTTTGATGGGATACGGGCACTCATCGTGATAATTAGCCTCGCCGCATTCCCATTTCGCCCCGCAGCGCGGGCATTCATGCGTGTGAGTGCTGAGCTTGCCCATAATCCGCGTGCTTCTCAGCCTTGGATTTTCAGGACTCGAGAGCTTTGGCTATCGATCTGGTCCACACCATCAGGCGGCTGAGCGCCCAGACTCCTTACACTCACGGCAGAGGTGCGTCCAAGGCACCGCTTCCAGACGGGCCTTAGAGATAGGCTGCTTGCAGACCTGGCACGCTCCGAATGTGCCCTGCCTGATCCGACCGAGTGCTTCTTCTATTGCTCGCAAGAGACGACCGTCCGTCTGGTGTAAGCGGATCTGGAACTCCGCCTCGGCATCAGCATTTGCTTGGTCAATTAGATCGCCTTCCAAACCACCTGCAGCCGGCACGCGGACTCCAGCGTCGCCTTGGACAGACGACAACTCACGCTGCTTCTCCAGCAACAGTCCCTTGTATCGTTGCAGATCTCTCGCGCTTGGCACTGGCTCTTCACCCATGAGCAGGTACTCACCATCCAGAAGTCTCGGAAGGGTAGTGATGCCCAGGATCGCTCTTCTAGCTCTTCTTTGATGTCACGGCATAGAAGGCTGCCCACCGCTGCTCTACGTCTTTGCTTTTGCAGTGTGGGCAGACGATCCCGCCTTCTCATGCTCAGCAATAGTCAGGATCTTTGAGAATTCCCTCTTGCAGGCTCGACAGAGAAAATTGTACTGGGGCATGGTTCCCTCCCCGGCGCGCCGATCATCGATAATCTTAGTCGCGCCGATGCAGCAGAATCAATCGGTCGAGCACACCCAAGCATGACGATGAGGCCCGTTCCCCGCCTTCCAACAGAGACGCTCGGTTGGAGCGACTTCGTGAACTCTCTTCATGATGTTGCAACCAGGGCCCTGTCGCCGAGCGATCAAGTGCGGATACTTATCGCCGCCTTTTCGCAAGACTGGAGAAGCCTCTCGTCTCGATGTTTTTCCGGATAGGTCCGTTGACAGGGGGGTACAGCAGTGATAAACCCGCTCCATACTCGCAGCTATCCTTAGAGAGATCTTCGACCACCACGGAATTGTGAATCTCGGTCTTGCTCGTGCTCGGGGCCAATTTCGCAGATCTTGAAGGAGGCATGAAATGGATACCTACGTAATCGCTCTATGGGTGCTCCTCGGTTTCGCGCTTTCAACGTGGTTCATGATGCACATCTGGCTGCCGGATCCGCCGCCCAATGTTCTCGCCAAATATATAACCATCCTTGTCGCTGGCGCAGTCGGAGGCGTGATCGGTGGTTTCCTGGCTCACGGGCGGGCGTCAAGCGATCCCATGCCAGGCATAATCGCGGCCGCCGCAGGCGGGCTGTTCCTCTCTGGCGCGGTTGGGTTTTTGACTGGCGCGGGTCGAAAAGCCGCGCACTAAGACGCCAGACGATCTGAAAAGCCGGGGCGTCGTGCCACGCAATTCGGGGGCGGGAAGGCACGAGTCCGTTGGGTGAACCGCACGGCAAAAGCTTGATGACTCTCTTCACCGTCGTGCCGTCAACGCTCAACGGCAATGTCGTCTATAATCTGCCGCACACATTGGTATTACATTGGATCGTCGCTGGCCTGATCACGCTGATCCTGATGGGCCTAGCCCTTGCCGCAATCCTGAAGAAACCGAGCGCCGTGTGAAGGTTATTGCGCTTCGGCTTCCGCGCATGGCACGCGCGCTTTGACCATTGCGTCGGCGGTTATGAGTGTTCAGCTATTTTCACTACATTTGCGGCTTGTGGACCTTTTGGGCCTTGCACGATCTCAAATTCGACGGAATCGCCCTCTTGCAGCGTCCGATATCCGTCTCCCACAATTGCTGAATAATGAACAAAAACATCTGGGCCATGGTCCCGCCCAATGAAGCCGTAGCCTTTCGAATTATTGAACCATTTGACTTGGCCCTGCACGTAGTCTACTCCCTCGAATCGACCAGGTTTGCCTCATGAACACGAAATATAATCTATATCTGTAGTAATCGCTTGAGACATATGTCTCACCGCATAAACCATTGCCAGCGGAAATTGCCGCCGCCATCACAACGATAATCTCATTTGTAGCAGCCTATTTGATTCGTCCGGCTGCGTCTGACACAGTCGTCACCGCATAGACGTGTGGCACTTCCCTAGAGGTGCAAGCGCGCCAACAGGACTAATTCTTTTGTCGGGACAGTTCCCGAAAGCCGGGGCCCATTCGCGGAGGGAGGCGAGCTGTGCCAAGTTACCCAAGACCTCTTTTCTCGAGCGCTTAAAAAGCCGGAGCGCCACCACTGTTACGTAGGCCATGGGCGCATTTCCTACAGCAAAACGGTCCGCCTTCAGTTGCTTGACCGAGCTCGATTGTCAATCGAGTTTCCCGTATTCCCCGAATCGTTTTCCTCTTGCTCGCATGATTTGACTTCGAATGGATCACACTTGGCTCTACTGCGCCGGCCTCTTGTACCGATACGCGCCCCAGGGATTTCCGCGGAACCAATCGAAAGAGTAATTCAAGTCGATAGAAGACTTAAACTGTCGGAAGAAATGTTGGTTCAAGGGATTGCCTGCCGTTTGGTTTTCAAAGAAGAAAATCTCAAACTTGGGAGAAGCGGTGAAGTTGTCGAAGATCTTAAACTGGACGCTATTGGTGAGCAAATATCGCCAGTAGGTCATGGAAGCAACGTCCGGATTTGAGCCGTAGTTTTTAGAGAAAAATAGCTCGAAGTCGTGCTCAGAGACAAAGGACACTTTCGAACTGCTAGGAAAAACAAGTTTCCCTGTGAAGTACAAACCGGAGCGATTTACCTTGGAGAGCACTGCGGAGGCGCGAGAAAGAGCCGTGATCGTTGGAGGATTGGCGGTGTTGCCTGCGATGAGACAGCTCTTGAAGGCGGTAGGGGAACTAGGATCGGGGACAGAGCATGTAGCAGTCAGTTCGCCTGTGGCAAAGTTGTAGGCTTTCACGCGCTCAATGTTTGCGTACTCGTATCCGAAGCGAAAACTGCTCTTCCGATTCTCGTAACGAACGCCGAGGCGTGGATACTGGAGGTTGCGAGTGCGCTGACGCGAAAAAGCCAGTGTAGTTCCGTCTTGGAGAGAGAAGCTGTCGCGAGGCTCGAAGAGCTGGGTTTCGTAGCGCACTGTGACCTCTGGGCCAAAGCGTGGGTATTTCTTGCCTACATTCCAGTTCCAGTGCCAGCGATAAAAATGCCAGCCATGAAAAAATGCACCGGATTCGAGAGCAAGCCGATTGTCAGCGAAGTTTATGACGGGAGGGCCGCTCGACTGTCCCGTGGACGTCCGAGTATGAGCGAGGTCGTAAGCCACGAAGAGATCGAACAGGTTCATCATCCAGCCGGCACGAGCCTGGCTGGCAAAGCTGACGTAGCTGGATCTTGCTGTTTGAACTTGTGGAACTGTAACGCCAGCGAAGTCTGTCTTCCGGGTGGTCTCATTCTCATTGTTGCGGACAGCGTTTAGACTTCCTGAAAGTTTTGTTAGAGAGATGAAGGGAACCGCAGCGAGTTGCGTCTGACGTTCCAGGGGAGGCATGCGGTCGGGGTGCCACGTCCGATTTGGTTCTTCGTGATGGAGGGAAAGCCAACGTTCGAGCCGCTCACCATAGCCGAGCCTCTGGCGGTCTGTGGGAGTCCCCATCAAATGGTCAAAGTAACCCTGCGCAGAAAGGATCTTGCCGCAGTCCAAATCGCCGCAGTCGCGGTTCCTATTGCTAAGGTCGTACTGGACTGCAAAGCGCAGGGGGCACAGATATTTGAAGTCGTGCGGAGACTTGGGGCCGGCCACAGATACGCTGAGAAGCTCGGGGTAGCCGGTATCGCCGAGAGCCGCGTAATCACTGGTTGCGACGCTGTAAAGTCGGCCTTCATCCAGTGGCTCGCCATTGACGACATATTCGTCGCGTTCAGGATCATAGACGATTCCCGAAGACAACAAGGCGCGATTTTTTTCCGTCTCGAGAGAAAGGATGGAAGCGTCGTCTGCCTCAAAACCCTTTGACCGTTTCAGAATGTCTTTGAGAACTTTGCCGACCACCATGCGCTTGACGAGAAAGTCCCCCTTCCACAGGATGCGTTCAAGCCCCAGCGCGAGATAGTAATTCTCATCTTTACAACTGGTAGTCGTCGGATGCTGGGCGCAGAGGCTATCTTGGTTCGGGAAAGCCGCATCAAGGTACAGGTCGCGTTTCTGAAGTAGAGCTAAGTCCGCATCAGCAGTCTTAAGCATCACGTGAAGGACGTAATCGCGGAACTTGTCTTTGAACTTGTGCGCGTACACATTATTCGGATCGGGATACTTGTCCAGGCGCAACTGGGCAACGGCGGTATCCACGCGGCTCTTGAACCAGGTTTGTTCAAGGACTCGCGCCGGTTCGCCCTTGGAAAGCTCCTCGCGATCGCCCTGCAGTGTGAACGTCCAGCGAACCGAGTTATCCTGCTGAACCTTGAGCGTACGGGGCCATAGCACCGGGGTGTTATGCTCGGCATCGAAATACTGCGGCGGCACAACGAGCAAGCTCGGCGAGACTTCGTCACCACTCGAAAGCTGCCGGGGGCTGTCAAGCGAGAATGTGCCGTTCTGCGTGATTCTCTCCACTTGGGGCTCGGAAACAATAACGTTGAATTTTCCGTTCAATTTTGAGGCAAGCTGTTCGGCTTTCGCCGGGGACATCTGTGCGAGAAGAATCTTGACGCCGTGGAATTGCGGATGATCGGCTTTGAGCTTCTTCAGCAAACCGCTTAGTACATCGGCCGGGTCCAGCACGGCTATTTCAGTGCTGTATTTCTTCCCGTCGTGTTCGCCATTCCACCAGGCGAAATTAAGTTCACCGACATGCTCCTTCAGCTGGGGATCCACAACGCCAAAGATAGCGACTTCACGGTGCCCATCCGGACACCTCCCATTCAACACCTGGCTCTGGTCTGCTAGCTGACCATTCGCGTCAGCCAGGCACTTCCAAACATAGACTTGAGGATCTGCATAATTTCCGGCATTGGACACCTTGTCTTTGGCTAGAGCGTTTGGATATTGGAGAAATGGCCCATCCACGGTGAATCGAAGGCAAAAAGGCGTTTTCGGGTTGCTCGAAACTCCCTGACCAGGGCAGATCAGATAATTCTGAAAAAGTTCCAGAGGCGGGGTGCCAGAAAGGGAGAGCGTAAACATGTAGGTAGTCTCGCCACTTTCCGGATCCTTTTTCGACGCCGGGTTGGTCAGTATCCATTGCGGACAACTTGCAATAGCTTGCTTGAATTCATCCAGATTCCTGGGGGCCCGACCCGTAGCGTTGAAGAGCGTGGCAGGGTCATCCGGTTTCGCTCTGCAGAGCCTGACGGACATGTCCCCAGGCTGTTTCGAGGAAAATTGAAGAGAAGGCAGCCATGGAAGAATGTGCTTTCCATCGGAGAAGTCGGCTGGCTTGATGTCTTCATTCTTGTCTGGATCCGTAATGGCATATTTCACGTGACGCTCGTCATCCGTCAGCATCTTCGTGGTGGCAGCGTACGTGGTCCGAATGACCAGATTGCCTGCAAGCATTTGCACGGGCCCAGCCGTCTTTCCATCGTAGTTCCTATAAGTGGTTGAAGCGAGCAGCCTGGCCAGTTGTCGAAGACGTTCGGGCCCAAAATAAAAGTCATGCTTCCCGGGAACAATAGCATCGTAGCCGGCAGCAATCAGGAAGCAGCCAACATTGTCCATAGGAATAAAACCCTGACCTGCTGCACGTTCATTCCGGGACAAGTCGGTATTGTTCTTCGAATCGGCATACACCCAATCCGGCTGCAGTTGTCCTGCCGTATTCAAGTGTCGGAAGTCCCAATCATACAAGTCCTTGCCAAGGAGGTAGGGGTTAGAGGAGTTTGGCGCAGTTGAGAAAATGCGAGCGTAGAGATTCGGAGCGAAGTTGTTTCCCATGGCGATGAGAACGGTGTCGCTGGAAGTGTGCGTAGCATCCGGAAGGCTTTGGCGATACCTCATGGTATTCGCACTCGCATTAACGAAGTCGCTCGGACAGGTGTGATTGCTTGCGACCTGGCGATCAGGATTCCGGAGATAGCCAAAAAATTCCGCGGTAACAGCGATGTTGATCGGGGGCTGAACATTCGAAGAGTTTGGAAGCGCAGTTGAAGCAGTGGAAAAGTCACCTTGAGGGAGCGCCGAGGACCTAGTAGGAGCCTGGGCTAGGACCGGGACCGTAGTGGCAAGAAAGAAGAAAAAGCAGAGGGCAGGATGCATGGAAACGGGTCGAGCGAAGACAAGATGGCGGAGCCGGATGTCGCCCTGAGACATAATCCCTCCTCATTCGAAACTGAAATGTTTACATCCTCTATCGGATATTACCTAGAAAGGAGATAACCGGATCATATAGCCCAAATCACGCCGTATCGCAACTTAAAATAATTGTGTGCAGGCAGGTGCACCATAAATTGAATATCGCGGTGCTTGACGGCGTCCGCAGTACGAGGACCTTCGATCCTTTTTTGGCATGTGTGTCCATCCTTGCTTTCTCATTTCAAGGGTTCAGTCCACAAACTTGGGAACAAATATTGCCGAATGCCGGACAACCGTGATGCAAGACATAGGAAAAGACAAAACCAACCAACTACGTAGCGTTTCTGCTCTTACCTTAGGCACAGTAGCCTCAAACACGCACACAAGGAGAGACGCTTACCCGTCTCGGCCATCACTCTCCAATAAGAAGTCCGGCAACGGAAATCATATTCAAAATCGTTCCTATCTTGACAATTGCAAAAAGGAAGCTATACTCCCTCCCATTCTCCCGAATGTGCTCGGTCGGATAATTGCAAGGCACCTAGAAACGAAAGACCTAAGAGAAGGTTGACGCTGACGGCGGCTTAAATCGGTGTTGACCCTTGAGGTTAAGCGAGGCCCTGCGTTCGACCAGGAAATCATTGTGGCCACTCGAGACACGGCATTGGTGGCGGCTCCGCCCGAAAGCAAAGCATTTTCAGAGAAGCTTGCGCATTGGATCGCGCTCTATGCGGCGTATCTCTTTCTAGCAGGTTGGACATACATCGACTACTACTTCGGAGTCTTTGGTATCAACAGTCGGTGGCTGGAACTTGGGCTGAACGATACGATTGCACGTGGATTTACGGTTCTGTTCAGCTCGGGCGCTTGGCTATCTTTCATCTATGTTTGCGTTCTTGTGGTCTCGCTTGTGGTCGAAATCTTCCTCACAAAAAATAGCCGGGCAATCAGCGCCCTCGCGAGCATTGCCCTCGTTCTCTTGTTTATTCCTACATACTGTGTAGCGAGAAAGGCAGGAATCGAACAAGCCAACACGGATCGAAGTGCGAAGACAACGTTACCAACGATTACTTTCATGCAAAAGCTCTGCGCCTATCGTGGGAAACTCGTCTACGTCAAGACAGACTTGTTCTATATCTACAACCTTGCAAATCTCTCGGGAGGGTCTTCCCCCGATAAGACTCACCCGTGTCCCATCGACATAGATGGTGGGTCCACTAGTGTGCCGCAACTTTGGCTTGTTCGCGCCAGCGATCTTGCAGACATGAGAATCGTTCAGTACGAAAAGGAGGCAAAACCCTGACATGTTTCGCAAAAATGTGATGCTTATGAGCTTCGCCGCGCTGACGATCCTGGGGATGGTGAGCGACCTTCGTTGTGACATCCTCTTTCGGAGCAAACAGCCGTGGAAGATCGGCCGGGGTCAGCAAGTCGGAAGCAAGATCACTTGGACCGATTGCGACGGCAATAATAAGGAGATTTATGATGAACCTCCCTACTCTCTCGATCAGGCCGATAATTGCAGGGTCGGTCCTCCAGCGTTCGGTTTACAGTGTGATGGGGAAACGTGCAAAGTGGTTGACCAAGACAGGCTTCGCAAGTACATACCCGATGCTCGGAACGGGGACGCTGTGAAGCTTCGGATTGAACCGCATTCCGTCAATTTGACACATGGGAACACGAGGGTTTACCTCGAACGTTAGTTTGACGGCGCTGACGCCGATGATATCAAACAAGGCCAACAACACTGCTTTGACAGCCAACGTATAAACACGAAGAATTTGGTTGCTGCGCGCAAATAGCAAGCGAGTGACGAACTACACAACGAATCTCGTCTGAATTCGGTTTTTCCCGGGCAAACATACTAGAGTGGAAAAATGGAATGCCGACTGAGCGGGAGTCTCTTATCATGCCGATTCTAGACGCAACTAAGGACGTAGCTAGCAAGAATCAACGAGGGGGTTAAGAAGGTCATTGGTGGCGTCATCGGAAATGATGTTGTTGAGAAAACTGAGCGGTTCCACAAGGACATGGAGGAGGTTTACGCCGCCCTAGCTAGCTAGTGACCCGCGTCGTTGCGGCGGAAGAAAGAATCGAGAGCTTGGAGCAAGAGCGAAAATGGACCCGTGTAGCGATCGCCGGATTGCGAACAGACCGTGCCTGCTGGAATCGTGGTAGAGATTCTTGACTTCGACAACTTCGCTGCGAATCCGGAAAGAGAACTTTCCTTGTGGTCTCCAGAACTCCGAGAATACTGGGCAAAGAACCACGCGCAATGGGGTCGCTGTAGCAACGATTGCCCCTGTCGAGTCAAGGGAATGACCTCATAGCGTTTTGACAGGAATTCCTGCCCGACCTTCCGTGCTAGAGACTATCGAGCTCCAGCCATAGCCGTCCATCATCCCCTTCAGTCGTGGTTCGGCTGCATTTTCACCAGCACGCCGAGATTCCCCCCCGCGAAATTGCAATCGCCCAACCCAGAGCTTTCAGCGCCGGATGCAGCCCCGCGTCCACCGAAAGGAGAAACACACGATGCGTTGTCCATATTGCGGAGACAGACGAACAGAAGTGCTAAAGACCGTCTACCGAGGCCACAACTCCTATCGCCACCGACGATGCCTCTACTGCGGGTCCCGCTTCAGTACCCAAGAGAGGCCAGTACGCTGGAGCCGCGTGGACCGGAAGTGGCCGGGGCGTCGCCCCTTACGGAAGGGATGGGGGAATCGGCGAACGCCAGCTCTGCGGGGGAATTGTGAAGTGGAGTCGTGCGGAGTGGACTTCAAGCAGGCAGATGTCAGGCGGCATGTAGACCACATCGTGCCGGCGAGGCTTATCCGCCGACTAAACGCTGGCAATCCCGACCGCTGGGAAAACCTCCAATGTATCTGTGGAACCTGCCACGGATGCAAGCTTCAGGCCGATCACAAGCTGTGCATGGGGGATAAGCTGGGGTACCTGGAGATTCTTCGCACCCACAATTTCGATCTTGCTCGGGTCGAGCGCGCGCTAACCGTGTACGGATTATAGGGTTCGCGCCAGGTAATCTGGCCTGACTTGACGCAGTTTCAGTCGAAACGGGCACAACTCAGGCACATACAGATGCGCTAGGCGAAAAGTCCCGCAGGCCTAAATCAACTGTCGCTTTGCACGTGATTGTTCGCCACGGGCACATTCTAGGCACAAAAAGTCATCCCCCGAGGTGGGACCCATTGCATCAGTGGAAGATAAACGACGGTTGGCAACCGTGAAGTGTGGACTTTCAGTCCCCTCTTCATCGGGGAAGTCTCTGGAACGAGCAGGTGCCAGAGGACCGGAAATTCACTTGTTGCTTTCAGTCCCCTCTTCATCGGGGAAGTCTCTGGAACTGCGATGCCTCTGTCTTGGTCTGCCAGCCGTCCTTCCTTTCAGTCCCCTCTTCATCGGGGAAGTCTCTGGAACCCCAGCCCGGACACAAACACCACGCTTCCCGTATTCTTTCAGTCCCCTCTTCATCGGGGAAGTCTCTGGAACGGCGAACGATGCGTGTGGTATCCCACCATGCGATTATTTCTTTCAGTCCCCTCTTCATCGGGGAAGTCTCTGGAACGCCAGCGAATCCGGCATGGGTAAGACCAGTTTCTTGACTTTCAGTCCCCTCTTCATCGGGGAAGTCTCTGGAACAACCGCGAATCAGGCCGTTACCGACAATCAACTGATTCTTTCAGTCCCCTCTTCATCGGGGAAGTCTCTGGAACGAACAAATCGCCGTGTGTACGACAGATCATTCTTCCTTTCAGTCCCCTCTTCATCGGGGAAGTCTCTGGAACCGCTCGCTAACTCCTGTACTGTCAAGGGATTATAACCCAAAAACCCGGGATTTCTACGAAAAGGCCGCACTTGCCCAAAAACACGGGAGGTTTGCGAAAAACCAGGGGAGAAATCCGCCATTCCCATCACTAAAAGACGTCTCCACAGTAGTTTCGGAACTCGCACTCGGTGCATCGACTTCGGACCTCTGTCGCAGGGGGCAGTATGCCTTCCCGGATCATGTTTCGAATCTCGGCTAAGAGATTAAGCGTTCTCTCCTTCAACTGCGGAGTTATGCGAATAGCGATCACTTTCTGCACGGGAGCCAGATAGATGAACGCGGTTCCAACTTCAGTGTGAAACTCCTCCTCGACAAGGATTGCATAACCCGCCAGTTGGAACACGTGATTTCGGCGAGGCCGCCCGCGAGTGTACTTGAAATCTACAGGGAAATACCCTTGAGGCGACACGACCAGCAGATCGAGTTTACCGCTCAGGCCGAGCTTTGAAGATTCAATCCACAAGTGAAAGCGGCGGTCGCCGGACCCGAGCTGATAGCGTGCTAGAGTCCGCCGCTTTTCGAGAGCATCCAGTTTGAACTCTTCCTCTTTACCGCGCTGCATTTTGATCGTGCTCTTCCGTTCAACAGGCATGACCGTGTTGTAGAACACGATACGCGGACAGTACTGAAACTGCTTCAGGTCATTAACTCGAAGCGGTATCAACTTCGGTTCTGTCGATAATTGTTGGAGCTCAATCATCTTTCTGCGCCCGTTTTGGAAGTCGGACTCGATTGCCGGGACTCGCGGTCAACTAATCTTGGCACATCAACAAAGAGATAGGCGTAAGCCGCGCTGTTCACATCTTTCTCGCACAGAGGTTGGATGAGAATCTTAAATGCTGGCTCCCATTTGCCAGAGGCCTTCTCATCGGGAGGAACCGGGAAGTCGTTTTGTTGAACTTGCGACTCCGGGAAGTCTTTCTTCCAGCGAACCTCCCATTCTCGTTGAATTTTCCGCATTCGCTCGTACAGCTCTTCGCGTTTGTTCTGCGAGAGTCTTCCCCGGAAGCAACTGTACTGAATTCTCTCCAGCCCGAAATCCTTGCAAGCTTCCGCCACCCGCGTTCGCGCGCGATCATCTTCGACGTCGTAAATGACGAGCGTATGAAGTTCCATGTGACTCGCCGTTTGGCCATGCGCAGCTTCAAATCACCAACGAAAGCTGAAAGGTTTGTATTTACCTTTATTGCGAAGGAAGCTGACCAAAGATCGGGCCTGCATCTGGATAATCGACCGAATCTGAAACTGCTGCCCGCGAAAAGGCTCCGTGCTGCTAAGCCTTTCGAGGATTTTTTCAGCAATCGCTCTTCGCGTTTCTTGGTCCAGGAGGCCGTTCTCCATTCTCATTGACTGTCCCAAATTAATGAATGCTATGACCGTGCGGTCAACGACAGGCTGACGAAATTCCTCAACCAAGTCCAAAACCAAAGAAGGCTTGCCGGGGCGATCCACATGGAGAAAGCCCGCAAATGGTTCGAGGCCAGCGTTGACCACCGCACCCCACACGTGAGCGTAGAGAATTCCGTAGCCGTAATTCAGCAGCGCATTCACGATATCGGTGGCGCCACGATGGACGCGGCCCATGAACTCTACTTTGCTTTCCACGATCGTTCTGGTGCCATCCCAATAGAGCCGTCCAGCGACACCTTCCACTCCCATTAGCTCTTGGCGTCTTTCTTCCACCGAAGAGCCTTCAATTTTTCTGGCTTGCAATTCCAGCGCGCGGAGCTTCTTCGCTATTTCCGAAATAAACTCAAAGCGCGCTGCATCGGACTGCTTCAGGTATTTGCCAAAATATGAAAGCACATGACGCTGGTTACGAATCTTGCCACGTACGACTAAGCGAGCAAACTCCAAGCCTCGCGAGTCGTTATACGCAAGCAATTGTTGCCGGCGCGATTCTACAGTGGCGGTCAAGATGGGTGAGGAAAGCATGGCGTACGGCTTGCCGGATGGTTCCACGAAACTCACCCGGATGCCTCGCTCACAAAAGTCTTTGATCAAATCTGAAGAGAGCGAGACTCCGCGAGAGGCAACTATCACTTCACTTATGCGGAAGAATGGAAATTCGTAAACCACCTTGCCGCTCAGCTTGACGAGGAGACGTTCGCTTTTCTTGCTTAGAAAAATCCCGAAACCTGAAAGAATCAGTTGTGCTGAATCGGCTGCTTTGGCAACCGTTGGCGGTTCTTTTGCGCGCTTGGGCAACACGCCAAAGACCAGTCGTTCTTTGGGTATCTCTGAACCACCATCCGGAAAGGCAATCGAAACCCCTTCGTCAACAACAACTTCCTGTCCAGCGGGATTTTTGGGCAAGACCATGCCCCATTCAGGGTCGAATAACCAACCGGATTCTGGGACATCCCCATTCTGCGCGGGTATTGGTTCCAACTCGCCTGTGAACAGATTCCATTGACCAGCCGATTCTTCAGGCCGCAGGGCCCTTTGGGAGTAGAGCGACTGGGTACTCATGTTGACAACTCAGGCTGCAAAGGGTCCGCGCCAATGGATAACCCAATTCTCTCTTATCCAATCGCAGGCCAAGCGGGTAATATCCAAGTACGTTTCAAAAAGCTCACCCCGAGGGTCCGAAGCGGATTTGTTCAACCCGCAATCCCCGCAGCCAACCGCGTATCTTTACTTAGGCGAGTCGATACTCGCTGAAGCCCGGGCCCGTGTTAGTAAGACCCATAGGGATTATCGTCTCGACGAATCGGCGATGTTTGCCTCTTTTGGCGGGTTTTGAAGTGAACGAGCTCAGCGTCTCCAGATCTGCATCTGGACCAAAATCATCGAGCGGCCGCACATGGGACCGGGCCGGAGTGACAAAGGCGTTCCCTCGAAGTGGCTGGGTAAAACCCGAGCCAAGATCACTTCTGCGATGCGGTCTACCGAGAAACTGAACGAAAGATCCGCGTTTACCGATGTAGTTCACGTGCGGCGCTAGCGCAACAAGTTGCCCCGCGAGGATTTCGCCGCAAGAGGCAAGATCAAAAGCCCACGCCCATGTCCCCGACAAGTACACCAGCTCTCGGTACGCAATGCTGGAAATATACGGAGATTCGGCGCTCGGTGTCTTAGGTTCCTGCCGTATCTTCACGAAGGTGTTAGTGACAACGGCAGCCGCAGATGGCGCAATCCGAATACCCACAAGCACAAGCGAGCGAAGCAATTCAGCGCAGGTGTCCAAGGTATTGCCAAATCGGAACGCAGCATCGACAAATGCCATTTTGATCGCATAAGGGGTTGGGATGATCAAGCTGACGCCCACCGAGCTGGTGGCTTCGCTTGTTTTGAGTGAGAAGAGCGAAGTGGGCTGATAATCCAAGACCAACCAGCGACCCGGCCCCGGAACCCCGGCCACCGGATCCTCACGTTCCAGCATTGCGAGTCGCTGCGAGTCAGGCGCCAATAACGCGTGCTCAGCTTGTCGTTTTTTCCTCGGAGGGGTCATCGTGCTATGTCCCTGGAAGCTCAACTTGGGCGGCGATATCCGTGAGGACCTTTGCGCCATCAGCGAGATTGTCAAACCGCGCGGTCGTTATTGCACCGCTCTGGATTCCGTTCAGTGCACCAGCTAATGCATCCATCTGGTCGCGGTAGTTGTCGTTGAGCGGACTCACCGTCGGAGCTGGTAGGGAGTTTGAGGATCGCGCAACAATCCCCTCGCAGGACACAATATGTGGGTTTTGCGTGTTTCTTTGGGCACCCGCCGGTTTGACAAGCGTACCGGTCAAGGCGTGAATCAGCGCCTTCGCTCGTTTCTGCCGGTCTGCCTTTGAAACGACATAGGTCCGGGTTATGTCGTTCAAACCAATCCGGTAGAGATCTAGGTTGCAAATTAACGCATAAACTCCTGAGGACGCTGGCCGATGGAAGATCGGCTGCTTCCCCACGGTTGTTTCGCCTCCGGCCGCTGCGCCCCGCTCGGCAGCATACTTGACGTGGAAGTATTGCTCAGTGGTCGTGAGGGGTGATCCGTTTCCGTCAGCGGGCAAGCCAACAACCCACCCGAATTCAATACAAGACTTGCGGGGCAACGCTTTATCAACGAAGAGAGCCCCAGCAAGATCCGTCAGGCTGCATGACGTCAGCACTCTTGTCAGTAATTCTGAATTCAGACCTTTGTGCTTTTCAGCAGCCTCCTTGAATTTCTCATCTGCGGTGATGCGATCCGGATCAAGTTGCCTAGCGGGTTCACACAGAGACTGCTTTTCCTCTTCGAGCAAAGGAACTAGATGGCCCACGAGAATGCGCTTATACATGTCACCGCTAATGGCATTGACGACGGCACGTTGGCCGCGCTGGTCAATTATGTGAACCATGCGAGTTTGCTGTTGGTTCCCTTCCGTTCCTTCATTGTTCAGACTGTGAAGATCGAGTGTAATCCGTGCACAGAGTGAGAGAGAGTTGACAATGCTCATAGAACTTTCCTCCTTTATGGGGTTTGCGCCCCTACTCCGTGGTTTGGGTGGATTCGGCGGCCCTTGCTCCAGCGTCTGCCAACTCAGGAGTATCCTCGTCACGCGGTTCGCGGCAAGAGCCATAGGCACAGAGCAAAGCCCCCACCGTAGATGCGCCGTATCTCTCGACTAAGCCCGCAAAAGCCGAAAACTCTTCCGTGGTGACATTTCGCGGTGCGGATTTGGACATTTCCCGCCGCCGCGCGTTCTCAGCGTTGTACTTGGAAATGAAGTCAGAGACCGTTTCTATAAGCGGCTCGATGCCTGGCAAACTACGTTTGCGGCGAAGATCATGCAGAAGGTCGTAACGGATCTCCCGGTAGTCTGGCCGACCCATGGCTTTCTGAGCTTGCGCACTCACCGTGGCCTTGCGTACAGCCGTGGCGACGGCCTGGAATCCGACATCATTAAGAACCCCTGTTAGCTTTGGTGCCGTTCCCATAGAGATCCTCCTGAAATGATCTGTCCGAAACGACTTAACTCTTCGCTTCTGCTCGCGTGCACGAATCAAAAAAGGTCCATATTGCTCCATAAACTCAACGAGCGACCAAATGGCTGATTCACCGCGCCGCTCCAAGAAACGCCGATAGGCCATAAGGAGACCGATTTCATCCGATCGATCATCTCGCAATCCCGACACAATTCGCCTGTGTTCATCAAGAATTGCTAGCCAGTCTCGGGCATCTTGGTTGGTCTTGATTGGGAACCAGTCAGGAAGGGCCAGCAAACACATTGCCTGAACGCCGTATGCTTGCGAACTCGTTTTCCCATAATGCGTCACGTAGAGTCCCAGCAGAATGTGCGCTGGCGTGGATCCCACTGGCAACGATAATTCTGGGTCGGGCTCAGCTTCAGGCGAGTGATATTCTCGGGAGCGCTCGATCAGTAGTTGAGCAATCGTAAGAGTGGCAAGAATGTCTGATTGGGGCCCGCATCCGCCCAGTCGTTCCTTCTCGAGACCTGAGGCGATGCGTCCGATACTCCTAGAAGTAACGCGTCCAGGCACGGGAACGTAAACCCGAATGCTATCACTGCTCGACACAAGGTTAGCGCATTGCCAGTAACCCCTATATCGGAGCCATTCCTCAAAAGCATCAACAGGCACCGAACCTCGACTTGTGCTCTGCGGCTTGAGCTCGTTGACGCCCTTGATCTGAGATGGGCAGAACAACCCATTAGAAGAAGCAGGCCACTCAACTGATGATAGGTCGCCAAGCGACAGTGCCCGCAGAGATGCTTGAATCTGCTCTCGGAAATCGTTTTGCCTTACCGTGACGATTGCTTGTGCAATGCGATTCCATGTATCAATTCCCTTGAGTTTTGAACGTGTGAGAGCCGCGAGTATCCACCAACGGGGGATCGGAGCATCCTCTTGGATCAGTTGAAGGAGTTCTGTGTCGGCGTTTTTCTTCATTTTGGACTTCTTGCGGTTCTCTGCCCACCTTTTGATTCGCGCGAACTCGGCGGAAACATCAACTGTTGTGACGCCCTTGGGGGTTTCGTCCCCGGAGCCGGACCTGAGCAAGGGGTAGCCCGGGGAGTGAGGGATTCGCTGGATACCGTCACCGAGCGCCTCCGGCAAAGAAACCACGAAATGCCCGCCGGCATCCCGGATTTCCACCGGATCATCAAAAGCGGACTGCAGCAGGTCCGCCAGACCAACGGCCTTTAGCGGATCCGCATGCGTGGCAGTCGTTTTATGGATTAGGAATTCGCGCATAAGTTCACTCATCTGTCTGCACTTCGGAGGTTGCGCGTTGGTCGGAGAGTCGCAATGTGCGCGTCAAATACGCCACGACGGGCCACCAGGTGCTCAAATTGTCGGGAGCCGTAGTTGGTTCGAGCCAGCGCTCCATAAATCGCCGACGGTCGTCCTGGGATTCCAACTTGCCCAGCACGCTGGGATTGAGGTCCTGCCCGACGGATTCAGCAAGCACTTCTCGACTGCCTTGGCAGAGTTTCGAAACTCCCAAGTCTTGGCCGACCCTTTGCGGCGACGGAAGCCAGCCTCCATGATGAGAGAGGATCGCCGCCACGCATGCAGATGTAAGCCCGTCGCGGACATCTCGCGCAATGTGTGGCGCAAGCATCATGACCACAAGCGAAACACCGTAGTAGGCGCTGGCGACAGCGTGAGGCGGTCGGCGTATGCTGAGCGCGCCTTCACGGTCTCGATCATCCGGGTTTTCCGGATCGAAGTCCGTGTGCGCCAAGGGCGTCCTGTGTTGATATCCGGCGTCCCGAGCCTTTTGCGCGGCTTCGGCCCAGCGTTGCCAACTGTCTTGAAGCTTCCCCAAATCATGAAGGAGCGCACAAGTCCGAACAGCTTCAGCGATTGCCTTCGGGTCGAGACCGTACCGCTGGTAGAGTCCTATCCGCAGCAGGCCTCGATTGCAACCCTCACTTTCCAACCGTCTTGTGGCCTCGCGCGCAACTCCAGTTGCATGCTTGGACCATGACTCGCACCGAAGTGGTGAGTAACCAGGCCGGGGAGGCTCCTCACGGGGCGGGCTTTCTTCGGTTCCGACAGCTCCCAAACGGAGCCCAATCTCGCTGTCATAGGCTGCTACTGTGGGCCTCAGGCAGACTACATACGTGGCCTTAAGATCCTCGCCGCTTTGCAAAGGTTTCCAGGCCGCGTCATCCGAGACATCCCACACCCAGCCAACTCCTTCTGGGCGATCACGCAGTAGACGAACAAGCACCCCGCGTCGAACCGTAACGCCTTCCCGCTTACTCGGTGCGTCAGGCCGGCTCGCTTCCTCGCTGATGATGACGCGCACCGAGTCTGTATCGTCCCCGCGAATAAGATCCGCGACCCGTACTGTGTTTCTGACGATTGCGTTCTGTTCGATTCTTCTGAGGCACTCCGTGAGCCGCAACTTCCATCCTTCCCTCAACGCTTGTTCATCCTCGTCGGAATGAACTGCTTGCACCCATTCTGCTGCCTGCTTGGGATCTACTTTTTCCCGCCGGACGCGTTCCAAGAGAGAGCGAGTTTTCTTTAGGACCTCGGCTTCTTCCTCCTGATCTCCGTATGGCAGCCAGTTCCGTTTACCGGGCGGCAAAGGATAAACATGAACCGTGCCCTCCTCATGCGAGAACCTTGCGCATCGCCCGGCTCGCTGGATCAAAGCATTCATTGGGCACAGTTCTGAATGAAGGTGTTCGCAGGAAATGTCCAATCCGGCTTCAACCACCTGGGTCGCGATGAGAATGGCACTACGCTTGGAACCCTCGCCAAACAGCCCTTTCAGTTTTTCTTCCTTTGCCCTTCGGTCGTTTTTGAAAAACCTTGAGTGGAGCAGGATCAATTCCGGCTTTGGGTTCAGTCCGCCGATTCTGTTTCGTAAAGCTTCGAATATTGCTTGGGCACGGCCCACGGTGTTCAACAAAGCGATCGAGCGGTTCGAGTGTCGTCGAACTACATCATCGGCAGTCAGGGGATGATCCTCAGCGACAAGGTTTCGCGTGACGGTCGTCACGGCCGGTAGTGAATTTAGCAACTCCTCTTCCTCTGTGTTGTCCACTGGAATACGTTGGGCGTTCAACGCGTCCTTTAGCGCGCGTTCGAGAGGAAGCGTCGCGGTCGCCGTCATCCACACCGATTGGCAGAGCTCTCTGAAAAGATGAAGCCCCGCTACGGCGGTCAGGAAGCCTTTTTGGGGCTCCATCAGATGAAACTCGTCAAACACGACAAGAGATCCTGCAACGGCAGCAGCATTGATGTTGTGCAGGCGGGACGACAGCCCGTAGGGGCCGTCCAACAAACCACTCAGAACCTGGTCGTACGTGGTGACGATAATTCGCCCCCGGTCGAAAAAGCGATCGTCGGGCTGTTCCCCGGTTTGCATGGTCACAAGAGGCGGAAGGATCTCGCGGCCAGATTTCATGCGCGCTTCCTGTGGGAGTCCCATCTTCGCCGTCACTTCTCTCGTTTCTCGATAAACTCCTTGCGCTAGGGTTCGGAGCGGAAGGGCATAAATCAAGCGGCTTGGGCACCCCTCCCAGTTTGAGTGGATTGCATATAAGAAGGGGATAAGTACCGCCAACGTCTTACCTGCTCCTGTCGGAGCGCGCAAGATGATGTTCCTCCTCTCCGCAATCTCCTGACAAACCGCAGTTTGATACTTGAACGGCAAATGACCAGTGAAACGGCGAAAAAACTCTTCATAGGTGCGGGAATTCAGAGTGCGTTCTTCCTCAGATACGCGGCCGGATTTTTCCTCCCGAACCAACACGCGTCTCCTTCTTACCTAGGTCTCTCTATGCGAATCCAGCCGTTGCCCCAGGCGGTGTGCTTGCCGATGTGGAGAAGTTCGCCTAGGGCCAGCCACGGCAGAAACTCACCCAAGTCGCCCTCGTAAGTGGCCTCGCCAACGAAGCCCGAAAGTTCGTGCCGCTGGCGTGTCTTGGATGAAGTGCGGAAACGTTCGACCCATTCGATCTGATCCGAAACAGTTTGAACCCTTTCGGCACGCTCACCGAGCCCACGAAAATCCAGATCAAGCGGGCCGTCACCAAAGAAGCTGCTCAGGGCGTTGACCCGATCACGGAGGCGTTTGAATACGTGATGAAACTCCGGGCGGCGGACTACTTCTCCATCGGCGCGGAGAAACGTCGGCGTCAGAAACCGGATCGTTATGCGCTGTGTAGATTCATCGCCGTTTGAAGAGTGGAGTTCGCGGAGCCGGGAATTCAAGCAGTCTTGGACGCTGACGCTTCCACTCGGCCGGAAGACCTGGTTATCGGAGCTATAGATGAGCTTTGCCTCGTGATTAGTCGACCCCACACCGTTTGCAGAGAGGCCGCTCTGTTCAACTCGTTCCAAAGTGCACTTCGCGCGGTTCAGCCCCAGCCCTTCGCTGGCGAGCTCCCGGAACGACAGGACGAAGTAAGGCAAGAAACCGACAGCACGCCCGATCAGAACAAGTCCGAACTCGAATGCCTCGCCCTTCCGAAAACGACTCTGGCTCGTCTCGGGCGCTCGGAAAACAAACGGACGCGGAATGTCCTGGTTCTTCGACAACCGCTCCGAACCGGGTGGTGGAGAAGGCTCGAACACAGCCTTGTACGGGCAGGTCGCCGCGAGCGGGCAAGACTTCGTGTCTTTGCACTGGGGAATGCAGCAGAGCTTGCGAAAACCGTGACCGAAACCACCCCGAAGCATATTGCCCTTGTTGAGCGCGGGCACTTCCAGCGGCTGCTCGGGCACAAGCCTGAATCGGAACAGACCGATCCGCAGAGAATTCCGTTCTAAGGCATCACACATAACCGACCCCGAGAAACAGGATCTGATTTTATATCGAAAAGCCTTTGGGCTTTTATCGAATCAACAACATTAATCCCTCGCAAGCCGACGCGCAATCTTCTTCACTCGCAAAGGGAAACCGAATGTGACGTGAACAGGTCCGCAGTACTTCGATCGTCGCTGTTCGTAGGTGGTGAGCCATGGGAATGCTCTACCGGAGAGGTCGCATCTGGTGGATCAAGTACTACAGGAACGGGAAAGCCTTCCGAGAAAGCAGCAAGTCCGAAAATGTTTCGGAGGCCAAGCGATTGCTGCGGAAGCGAGAAGGAGAAATTGGTGCAGGCGAGTTCTTGGGGCCGAAAACTGAACGGGTGTCATTCGAAGAATTAGCTGAGGACTTCCTGAACGAGTACCAGACCAACAACAGAAAATCCTTCATCTGGGTGAAACGGAGAATCGGCCTGCATCTGACACCGTTCTTCGCGGGCCTACGAGCGGTGAACATCACAACTGATCGTGTCCGCGCTTATGTAGCCAAAAGACAGCAGGAGGGCGCAAGCAATGGGAGCATTAACCGTGAACTCGCGGCGCTTAAGCGCATGTTCAACCTAGCCTCAGAAATGACGCCACCCAAAATCGGCCGTGTGCCTTATATTCCGATGCTCAAGGAATCCAACGTTCGGCAGGGATTCTTCGAGCATAACGAATACCTAGCACTCCGACGCGAGTTGCCCGAATACCTCAAGCCAGTGCTTGCGTTTGGCTACTTTACTGGCGCGCGCGAGGGGGAAATCCTGCGCCTGAAGTGGGGTCAAGTTGATCTGGAGGCTCGCACCATACATCTCGAACCGGGAAGCACAAAGAACGATCAAGCCCGAACGATTCCGCTCAATAGTGAGTTGCTCGAAACTCTCAAAACACAAAAGTCCACTCGCGACTTGCGTTTTCCCGATTGCCAGTATGTGTTCTATAGGAAAGGCAAGCGAATCGGCAATTTCCAAAGAGCTTGGAAGTCGGCCTGCAAGCGCGCTGGCGTAACAGGGAGACTCTTTCACGACCTGCGGCGCAGTGCCGTGCGGAACATGGTCAGGGCGGGCGTTCCAGAGCGCGTGGCAATGGCAATTTCGGGGCACAAGACACGCTCTGTGTTCGACCGCTATAACATCGTCGCCGAGCGTGACCTGCATGAGGCGGCTCGCCGTCTCGAAGACCACCTCCGGGAAGGGGCTGGTCGAATTTGAGGGATGTTGATGCATGGGAGCAGGGCGCCCGCCTTTGAACTCTTTTCTGAGGGACTAACACCGGAACGAACGCACAATCCGACCGAGTGCGGTCCACGGGCTGGCTGCCGTCTCCGCGCCGGCGAATTGGCTGAGACTGCCGAAGAGTGGAACGCACCAGACTTGCGGGGTTTTGGCAGCGGGCGGAATGAATTGGACATCGTTCGGTACAACCGTGATCGAACAACTCTGATTTCCAGGCCATTGGGAGTGCGTGTTGCCGATCAAAGCGCGGGCCGCGCGAAACACGCCCTCTCCCGTATCTACCTCTACTTTTGTAATTTTTTGCGCCCCACGATCGACGAAAACTGTCTTGCCGTTGTCGCCTGGTTTTGGCGTCTCGCCCCCAAGAAACGGGAGCAAAAAGCCATGATACTCGGGAGGAATCGAGAAGTTTTCAATTTGGATTTTGAAAGATAACATGACCGTCCGACGATATTTTGACAATCGCGGGGCCTAATACCTCGCCGTCGGGTTTCTCGAACGAAACGCGTGCAAAACCCGTGGTCGCGCCGTTCGGAGGGATGAATTCTTGGAGATTCCAGTGGCTGATCATTGAAGCCTCAATTTTGCCTACGAAAAGCTTAACTTTGGGACTTCTATCTTTGGTTGGGGCGTCGTCAAAGCAAAATGTGGGCGCTTCTATTCAATTGGGAAGCAACCTGTGATCAGCCTCACGTCTTGGATATCCATTCCTCGAATTTCTTGGGAACAAGTTTCCGAGTCTTGCCTATGTTCAGGCAGAATTCATCCCAATGATCGAATCCTCTATTGGGGGTAACGAGCAGGACGGTGGGGAGCTTGGAATTCCGCAACAGCGAGGTTCCGAAAAGCTGTCGAGCTGGGGCATCCGCGGGATAAAGCTGATATCCGACCACAATCACTTCTTCAGAGTTGACTAGGGCCTCTGATGCTTGATTCCAGAGGTGAAGGAGCAGGCGATTACCAGCTATATCCTTAAGGTAGCTGGGAATGATCAGATTTCTACCTTCGTTCCATTGCCCAGCGGCCTTCATATAGACGTCGTGGTTGTCAAAAGATCCCGCGAAAAAAGTTGTCTTGTGCTCGATTGACGGCTCGCGGTCGTGTTCGTTCCGTTGTGCCCAATTGACAGAGCCATGCAGCTTTAGGATTTTTATTTTTGAATGTACTTCGCTCGGAGCATCTTCGCACTGAAATCCGTATCCGTCCGCGTAGTGCCATTTTTCCGCCTTCCACAGCGCGCTCTCGTGCAGTATGTCCCAGTTGAAGGTAATGATGGTGTCTCCCTCGCGTAGAAAACTTGTCCAGTTTCTGAGCACTGCGGCGGCGGGGGACGATTTATCCCTCCACAATTCGGTTTGAAAGTCGTATTCATGACTTAGAAAGACTTCAGAGATCATTCCCATCACCTTAGGACGTAACTCAGTCCAGTTAACAGTCTCAGGCCAAGTGGTTCCGCTCCCATGGCCGCAAGGTCGAGAAGAGTGAAAAGCCCCTCTAAGTTCGGTTGGTCGACGACCCTCGGAGGAACTACCCGCAACACTTGTTCCATTGCCTGGATAAACGAGTCCGCCCTTCTCTTCGCCATCACTTCGATCACGGGGAAATCGCGAACAAATTTCCACAACTCAAGGCTAAGGGGATAGCCCGCGAACCGTGAGGCGCCCGCGCCGAGAATAAAGACTCGCGCCATAAAATTAACTCTCATAGTATTTTGACAGGAACTCCTGCTGAAGTCCTTCCGTGCTGAAGAATATTGAGTTCCACCCATAACCTTCCATCACCTCCTCAGTCGTGATTCGACCGCAGTTTCACCAGCGCGCCCAGATTCCTTCCGCGAAATTGCAATCGACCAGCCTTTAACGTCGGATTCGGCTCCGCGCGACGGTGAGCCAAGAGCTTCAGCGGTGATGATTTGCATGGCCGAGTTTTGTTGCATGTACCTGAGAAGAAGGAGAAGAACGATGAATCAATCGCAATTTTTCGCCCAGCGGCAGAAGTCGCAGTCTCTATGCCGAGAAATCTCATCCACAGGGGGTGCGCACCGTGCTCGACAAGCACTCTTCTTCTAAGAATCCCCCACTCTCATTCAGGCTAAACAATCTAGACACGGCTCGACCGCAGCTAGCTCGGCTAGGGATTGAGCCGCGCACCGTCGACCTTTTCGATCTCGGCTATCACTCCGGCGTCGGCGCTCTCTCGGGGCGGATCATTGTTCCGATCCACAATGCCGACGCGGCTCTCATAGCATATGCCGGCTGCTTGGCGGAACCTCATGCCGACCCTGAACGGCTCTTTGTGCCAGGACAGTTCGATGCGTCGCTCGAGGTGTACAACCTCCACCGCGCCATCGCTGCTCAAAGCGAAGGGGTGGTCGTCGTCGAAGACTTCTTCGACTGCATGAAAGTCCATCAAGCAGGATTCCCGGCCGTCGTTGCGCTTATGGGGCATGAAATGTCGGAGGCGCAGGAGGTCGCTCTCGTGGAGGAGTTCACCACGGTCTTGCTGTTTTTGGACGGAGACGATGCCGGATGGCGGGCAACGCAGGACTGCGTCCGGCGCCTCTCGACCCAAGCATACGTGAGAGCCGCCGTTCTTCCTTCGAACAGCAAGCCGATATACTTGAGCGAAGATGAGATCCGCGCCATCATTCGCTCCTAAACAGGCGGTCTATAAGACCGGCTTTTTGTAAGCCTATGAATCCATGGTGGTTAGCGGGGTCCAGGATGCTCCCCGTTCATTTTTCTTGCGCGCGGCCGCACACTTTCGAGGAAAGCTGCACATCTATGAGATAGGCGGAGGAAACAAGCGCCGCCTCAATCCAGGCTGCCATGTGCAGCCATGAAAACTGGAGAAGACAATGATTATCGATCGTCTGCTGAACGAAGTTGAGCGACAGAAGAAGTACCTGGCGCGCCTTCCGAAGGGATTCACCTTCCCTCTGTTCAATGCCAAGCAAGCGCTGATGTCGCAGCGCAGGAACGGCTATCGCAACACGGCCGTCGCCGCGCGCGAGATCGTGGACAATGCCGTTGAGGCCGGGGCGAAGTCGGTACACATCGTATTTGAGACAAAACGGCACGGAACGAAGGACATCGTAACTTCCATCGCATTCATCGATGACGCGTCCGGCATGGTCCCCGACATGGCCCGCTACGCTCTCAGTTGGGGCGGCGGCACCCATTTCGACGAGCCGGGGTTCATCGGGCGGTTCGGCTTTGGACTGCCGAACTCCTCGATCAACCAGACGCTCCGCACGGAGGTCTACACGCGCACCGACAAGGCGGAAAAGATCACGAAGGCCTGGCTTGACGCGAGCGACGTCCCGGAGCACGGCCTGCAAACGATTCCGCCGCCCGAAACCGGCGAACTACCGGCGTTCGTGCGCAAGTATCTCGACCGGAACGGAATGAAGTTTGAGTGTGGCACCGTCGTGGTTTGGGTTGAACCGGATCGCCTGACCTACCGGACGCCGGCGTCTTTGAAGGAACACCTGCTCGACGACTTCGGAGTGACGTACCGCTATCTGTTGCGCGACTTCGACCTGCAGGTCGAGACGGCGAAGGTCGAGCCGGTTGATCCGCTCTTCCTCGAACCCGCGGCCCGCTACCACATGCCGGAGGAAGACGGTGGGGCGCAGAAGGTCGCGGAGCGGTCACTGGCAGTGAAGCTCTATCGCGACGATGTTGTGGGCGGGCTTCACCTCCAGAAACTCGATGCCACAGAAGTAGAAAAACTCAAGGGCGCAAAACCGTCGAAGGGAAACGTGCTTGCGGTGGGCACCATTTATATCCGCGTCGCGCGGCTGCCCCTCGGTTTCGCCGTCGGGCGCAAGGGCGAAGGCGGGATCGAACCCTTAGACGAGTTTGCAAAGCATCGCTTCGAGATCCGCCAATCGCGCCGGGGTATGTCCTTTGTCCGCGGCGGCCGCGAGATCGAGACCGTGGACGTATTTCCCCGGTCGGGGCGCGACGTGAGCTCGGGCCTCGGCGATTGGCCACTCCTTCAGAGCTACGCCTATCACTGGGGAATCGAAGTCAGGTTTGGCGCCGAACTCGATGACGTGTTCGGCATCACGAACGACAAGCAGCGCGTCCGCCCGATTGAGGACTTCTGGAGGCTGCTGCACGACGAGGAAGTCGATGCATTGCTGAGCCGCGAGAACAGCTGGCAGCACGCCCAGCGTGAGGCGCGCGCGAAGGCGAGGCGCGAGCCGCAGCCGTCGCCGGAGCCGACTCCGGCGGAATTGTCGGCGGCCGCAGTCGATACGATCGTCGGCCGTCCCACGCCGATTCCCGAGCACGAGCTGGCGGAAGTCCGCGAGAAGTTCGAGGAAGCCGTAGCCCACGAGGCCGAGATCAGCGGGAAGTCCCTGGATGAAGCCGCCACCGCGATCGCGGAAGAGGGAAAGCGCCGCCCGTACCGGTTCGAGTACTTCGAGGAAGCCTCGGGCCCGTTCTATCGTCCTGAATGGGGCCTGAGCGGGCAGATCGTGATCTGGGTCAACCGCAAGCACTCCTTCTATGATGCGTTGTACACGGCTCCCATGGGAAAGCTGGCGCAGGAGGCGTTGAACCTGTTCTTGATCGCCCTGGGGAAGGGCGAACTCAAGGCTACGGACGCCACGGCGCGGCTCTGGTATGAGGAGCAGCGCGCGAACGTCTGGAGCCAGTTCCTGTCAACCGCTATGCGCGATTTGATCGGCAGGATGCCGACCTCTGAGACCGAGGAAGAGGTGGGCGCGGCCGTAGCATAAGTGAGTCGGGCCGCGCCGGGCGAAAGATGTGTACTTCCCGGCGCGGCTCTGGATGTATAATTTGTCAGTCACGAAGGCGCCGTAGGTGCGGTCAAAGAGCCGCAATGCTCCCGGGCGACGCTGCGACAGCCTTCGTTTTGAACGAAGGCCGTTTAGCAGCGGCCCGAGGAGGCAGTATGCCTGTGATGACGCCGGATGCCTTGAACCGGCTCCTGGCCGGCTTTGTTCTTCGCGACGAGCAAGCGGCCGAGGAGTTCAAAAAAGTAGTCCCGCCAATCGTGAGGGGGCTGGCGCGCCGCTTCGGCCCCGACCTTCCCGCGGATCTCATCGACGAGGTCGCCTCGGAAACCTACGTCCTTCTCCTCGGGCGACAAGGCCGCAGTTTCGATCCCGCGCGCGGCTCCGCGCATGAATTTCTCTTCGGCATCGTCGGAAACGCCGTCAAGAATGTGAGGGCGAGCAATCGTCCGCCTGGACTGCGTACGAGGCGTCGCAAGGATGAGCCGCAGCTCGTCGAAACGCCGGTCATCACGTTCGACGAGTTGCTCCACAGCGCGGAGCAGCGCCTGCTGCCAGACATTCGTCAAATAGAAGCGCGTATCGATGCACAGGCGCTCCTCGGCACCGTAGCCTCTGTGCTTGCGGCCGCCATCATCGCCATCCATATTCGCGGAGAGAACGCGAGCAGCGTATCTCGCAGGCTCGGCGTCAGTCGTTTTCAAATCAATCGGGCGTTGCAGAGAATCCACCGCGCAGCTCAACCTCCCGCCCGGAGTGCCGCCGCATGAACGCGTCCCCAGCCAAGACCAGCGGCCGGTGCCCGGTTGTCGCCACGCAAACATTCATAGCGGCTATTCGCGACTCCGGTTACAAGGGCACGTCCTGGGCCGTGGCGGAGCTTTTGGACAACGCTATCGAGGCCTCCGCAACAGTCGTGGACGTAAGCATCCTTGAAGGACCGGGTACCGATGAACGGACCGTCATAGTCACTGATAACGGCAGCGGTATGCATCATGAGCTAATGCAGGTCGCTCTGCAATTCGGCGGCTCCACACGTTTCAACTCGCGGCAAGGGCTCGGCAGATATGGCATGGGGCTGCCGTGCAGCGCACTGAGCCAAGCGCGGCGCGTCGACCTGTACAGCTGGCAGAAACCGGGCCACGTCTGGTGGACGTATTTGGACATGGATGAAATCGTAAAGAAGCACCAAGACTTCGTGCCCGTCGCGCGGCATGTGCCGGCAACATCCCTCCCGTCCAAGATGCAATCGCAGACAGGCACTGTCGTCGTCCTCACCAAATGCGACCGGCTGGAATACAAACGGACATCCGCCCTCATCGCGAAACTCCGATATGAATTGGGCCGTATCTTTCGCGGCGTACTCGCGCGCGGAATTGTGCTGCGCCTAAGCGGGGCACCCATCGACGCAGTCGATCCGCTGTTCATTACTGGCAGCGGCCTAACCGGGGCCAAGGCCTTTGGACCGCCCCTCGAATTGCAAGTCCGCGTGCCCGGTGCCTTCGCCCCCTCGACCGTGACGGTTTCGTTCTCCGAGCTCCCGGTGGACGCTTGGCACTCGCTTCCGAACAAAACCAAACGTCAGCAAGCAATCTCCAAAGGCGCCGGTGTTTCGATCGTGCGAGCGGGTCGCGAGATCGACCATGGCTGGTATTTCATGGGCGACAAGCGCCGCGAAAACTATGATGACTGGTGGCGCTGCCAGATCGAATTCGAGCCCGTATTGGACGAACTCTTCGGAGTAACCCACACGAAGCAAAGAATTAACCCCACGGACGCCCTCAACGAAATTCTCATGCCACATATCGAAGCTGCCGCGCACGCGCTGAACGCGCGCGTGCGAAGCGCGTTTACTGCGCTGCGCGAGCAGATGCACATCACCAGCGCGAGTAAGCGCGCGGAACACACGGACGGCCTCTTGGAACCCCCAAGTGGCCTCTCGCGAGCGTCGCGCGCACCGTCGCCGGATTCCTTGCGAGTTCGCGGGCTCCGATACCGCATCCGCCGCAGAGAATTGAGCGAGCAGCTGTTCATCGAGCCGGCGCTGGTACGCAGCGGTTGTTTACAGCTCGACATCAACGTGCGGCATGCCTTTTTCGAAGCAGTCTACGAACCCATGTCGAAGCGCGACGGAGAGGGCATGCATGCTCTCCGCTCGATTGAACTCTTGCTGCTCGCCTTTGCACGCGCGGAATGCACGCTCCGAAACCGGCGCGACCGCGCAGCGGCCCGTCGGCTGAGAGAGGGATGGAGTGGCACATTGGCCGCATTTCTGGGGTAGTATAGTGGCCGGTGAATGAAACGGTCAGCATACCCATTACCCCGAGCCTTGATGGCGTCAATCGTAGACTCTTCCTTTCCCACTGCCGACAGCTGGCCGAGAGCGGAACAGCAGAGGCTAAGCAGCCGTCCCCATCGAACATCAAGCAGCTTCGTGAACTCGCACGGCAGTATGGCGTCAGCGCGAAAACCGAAGATCTCAAACTGCTTGTAGCGCTACAGGTTGTTGCGGACCTCGTTTCGCAGGGTTGGAAATTCACCGCGCCTCCCAATGGCCAAGTGAGCCTCGAAAATTCCCCCGGAGCGGGCGCCAATGGCCTGAAAGACCAAATCCGCCAGGCGCACCTCATCGAACGGGACGCGCAGCTCGGCGAACCGGCGGTAAAGGAATTCATTCAGCGCATGGAACGTCGGCGCCTTACCGAACGGGGCTGGCACTCGATATTTTCCGTGATGCGCGACGGCGTGAGTTTAGCGGAAGCGCTGCGTCCCATCGCCGCATTGCCGGATGCAGGCATCCGCGCCGCGCGCCTTGCGCAGGTCATATCGCCATACATTCAGCGCGTCGAGAAAGGAGTGGTCTGCGAGCACACGGGACTCCTCCTCACGGACATCTGGCGGTACTTCCGGCACACATGGGTGAATGCCTACCGCAGCGTACCGGGGCGTTCCATGATGCTCCTCATCCGCGACGCTGCCGCCCCGAACCATTCCGTGATCGGGATCGCCGCGTTGTGCAGTTCTGTCGTCCAACAGGCTACGCGCGACGCGTGGATCGGTTGGGATGCAAAACACGCGCTTGCGACGATCTTGAAACGTCCCACAAAGCGAACGCGGGCATGGCTCGCGGCCGAATTGCAACGGCTGCTGCGGGCAATCTATACGAAGGATCTCCTGAGAGACGGCCTGGTAAGCGATGAGATCATGAGGCGGCCGACTGAGCGCGCTCTGCTGCGCCTGAGACGCGAGGCGCAACGCGCCATCGCGAAGCACAGGGAGTTTCCCCAAAAATCCCTACACAAGTCAGCGCGCTCGGAAGGTGACGGTCACAACTGGGAAGAGCGCGCTCTTTCGTCTCTCTTCCGCAGCAAACGATGCAAGACGTTGGCTACCCTGCTCGATATACGCTCCACATTTCAGGAATATCTTGCCGGAAAACGGGAACAGGAATTGGCGAACGCGTTTCAGCAGAGGGCGGTCGGGGCAGCGATCGCGAAGCTCGTACGAGTAATCAAAGCGGAGCACGTCGCGACCGATATGATGGACATTACGGTGTGCGGCGCGCTGCCTCCCTACACGCATCTCCTCGGCGGCAAGCTCGTCTGCACCCTTCTCTGCAGCCCAGAGGTCAGGCAGTTTTATGCCAAGCGGTATCGTCATCAACCAAGCGTCATTGCCTCGTCGGTGAGAGGCAAGCCAGTTGTTCGCAAACCGCGGCTCGTGCTTCTTTGTACCACAAGCCTTTATTCGAGCGGTTCGAGCCAGTACAACCGGATCAAGATTCCGGCTGAAGCCATTGGAGGCAGGGCGGGAGATGTTCTGCAGTACGAGAGTCTGGGGCACAGTCAAGGCTTCGGCTCCTTTCACTTTAGCCGTGAAACCGTAGGGGCGATGACTATGCTCGTCGGGCGCACGAATGGCGGAAAACGAGTAAACAGCATCTTTGGAGAGGGCGTTAATCCTTTGCTGCGGAAGATCAGGGACGCTCTTGAATTTGCGGGTTTGCCAAGCGACATGTTGCTACGACACGGAAATCGCAGGATCGTGTATGGTGTCCCCCTCGCCAGGAATTTTCGCGATATCTTACTCGGGTTTTCGAAAACTTCACGGTGCTTCATACCGATTGCAGCAAATCAAGATGCGACCAAGCGCCTCGCAGAATATTGGTTGAAACGATGGCTATCACCCAGAATTGGCGTGCCTGGCATACTGGACAAAGCAGCGGAACATGCCGTGACGTATCCGGTGAGACACGGTGCGCGTGTTCCTCTGCCTCCAGAAGAGTTTGAGCTATTTGCTGCGGCAACGGCTTAGCAGTTGCTCGATTGCCTTCGCGTACGTGGCAAAGATGAACTGCTATCAGTGATTCGTGGAATGGTATGCTTTTCTCGAAGAGGACGCATGCCTCGGAATGCAAAACAGATCGCGCCCCCTGAAAGCGAACTCTCGGCGGCTCTGGCTCGAAGCTGGAGCCAAGAAACATCGCATGATCCTTCTGGATGGTCGGAGCATAATTCGGCTTGGGGCCAATGCGCTGTATCGGCGCTGATTATTCAGGACCTGCTCGGCGGGGAACTGCTCGTCGGAAAAGTTAATGGAGTCGAGCATTATTGGAACGAACTATCCGACGGACGAGAGGTTGACCTTACGAAACATCAGTTCGGTCACATCACGTCATTTGAGGGACCGTCGCGCGTGAGCCGCGAATTCGTGCTTTCCTTTCCGGATACACGCAGCCGATATGAACGACTGCGCCGGCGGGTGCTAGCTACGATGAGCAATAAGGGCTGCGCTGCCGGAAGCATCTGATTTCAAACAGGTCGTTTGAGACCCAGAACCGCAACGACTGCGGTAGCAATCGCCAAAAGGGCGAGCCCCGCAATAACTCCCGACGACACACTTCCCTTCGACTGTGCCGAAAGAAATTGCTGCGCAAACAAGAGAGCGGCTATGAGGCAGATAAGCGCAGCGGTCCTGAACCACGCAGGTTTTACCTTGATAGGTATGAACAATTCCGGCTGTGAAGCAATTGGCTGCCCGGTGTTCTGGACGGTGCGCACCACGACTGATCCGAACCTGGCTGCTGTCGTCGATGCGGTCCGAAAATGAAACCTTTTCAGGTCATATGGAGAACCGACAGGCAATGTCGGGGATGTGACAGCCTCAAGATGCGGCTGCGACACCTCCACCTTTATGGCACCGGCAGTAGATGCCATTATGTGCTTGTCCGCATCCGGGTGAAAATTGAAGAGTTGCAGCAAACAGTTCCGTTCAGACCGGATTACGAACTCTCCGTTTTTCGGCTCACATGGTCCCGTTTCGCCTCTTACATAAAGTCCTTCAACCGCAAAGAAGAATTGCTCCTTGCTGAAATCCTCGCTCTTTGACAAAGATGCAATAACCTGCTGCCACCCGGTCAGTTGCTTCTCCTTCCCGCAAGCCTTGTGAGCGCTTTGAGATTCAAAGCACCACAGTCCTGCGACTTTTTCTTCTGATTTTTCTGAAATCCAATGAGGACGATCTCCACTGATGCTCTTTTGGAAAGCGACAAGGTCCGAGCAGGTCGCGAATTCCTCAAGTCGAAACTGAAGAAAATAGAATTGTCCTAGCTTAAGTGAGCTTACCAAGATTGAGTGCCGGCACGGAGTAATTGGACAGTTTCTATCTCGCTGTGCTGAACGATTGCAGTCGACGTGTGCGAGTAGCACCGCTTTTTTGACAAGCTTGTTGTCCGCTAGGGGTTTTCTTAAACTGTCGGATACAATTCCATCGTCGTAGCGAAATTGAATGTATGAGCCTCGGGGCAGGGCGAGCAGGGTCAGGACATCAACTCGATATTGTGGTGTCAGCCCAGAACTGAGACACACCAGCGGTTCCACGGGGTTTGATTGGCTCATTTAAATAGCATGTATTACGTCCTTCTCAGCGACCGGTCAAGCCTTTTTTCTCATGTTGATGTTTGGTGGGAGCCGTTCGCCTTGATCCGACGTGCACTTACTCGAGAATCATCGAGTGGGGAGAAAGCCCAACGCAGCAATCGCGGGTCCTTGACCCGCGTACCGGCGCCTACCCTTTGCCTGAGGGATTTCTGGAATTGTCAACGTGAAACGAACAGGGGCTCTGTACCTGATGTGATCTGAACAATTGGCATTTCTTCCTCGCCACCTGGTAGAACATAGGCGTCAGCAAATCGAACGACGTTGCCGGCGTTCATCTCAGCTTCAAGTTCAAAATCGCTTTCGCTTAGACGAATCAGCACACGTCTCCTGTTTACGGGTACACTTCTTGAAACACGGCATTCTGCTTCCCAAGTTCGGTTTGTCTGACGCTCAAGTAGAGTGACCTCTACGTCGTCGAATTTTGAGACGTTGTTAGCACCGACGGAGTTAGGCCGGGGCTTAGTCCAGTACTCATCGCATAAAAGCCTCACTGAACAATCACGGCAGGTTGCGAAGTCTACCTTCGCTTCAGGCGTGATGCTGGCCATTGCTAGTCTCACCGCGCTGGTCCGGTTTTGTAAATCCTGAATTACCATGTCGAGTTTCTCCACCGACGGGACAGGCACCTCTACTTCACCCTGCATATAGGAAAGAGTTAGGCGCTTTGCCGGTAGCTTTTCCGGGTTGCGATCTGTGTCGTTTCGCCAAAGCCACGCGTAAACAAGCAGTTGAGTATCGTGTCTGTCTGACCTGCTGCCCGATTTGAAATCCGTAATTGTGCACTCTCCTTTTCGGATTTCGATAAGGTCAGCAAATCCCTTCCACATATTTGCTTGATCCATTAAATCGACTTCGCAATATGCACCCTCGGAAAGAGCAATGCGCTTCTTTCTCTGTCTACTTCTCTCCTCAGTTCCAACTGCACTGTAGTCAGCAATTGTCCGAGGACTCCAAGACAACCGCGACAGCATGATTTGCACCTGTTCGCGAATCTGAGGCATCCGGGACCGCAACTCAACGGCAACACGGTCCTTCAGTCGGAGAGTTCTCGGATTGCCTTCGAGGGACCTCAGTATGGCCTGCGTCTTAGAAAAAATTACGCCAGAATAACCGCCAATTTGCTTCAATTGAGCCACTGCGTTGGCTTCGTGAACTGACTGACAATTCGCTTCGATCAGTTTTCCGATGATCTCTTGGATTGTGGAATGAATGATTCGCCCAATAAGCACATATTGACTCGATCGATCTGGGTACCCTCTTCCCTCCCACAGTTCTGGGTAATCCGCACGTTTCAGAGCAACCGCTCGCGGACACCTCTCTGCTTCAAGCAGATAGTGAATGTCCATGAACTCCGGTAGCTTTGCCCAATGTGAAGGAATCGCGACACGCCAAATTTTGAATTGGGTCTCCACAATTTAGCCTACCGGAGGCGCTCGAGAAGTTCTCCAGTTACGCTGGGAAGATTTCTGCGAACGAGAACTTCCTCACACGAAAGAACGGGGACCGAAGAAACATCTTGTAGATCACGGACAGAGGGGTCCTGGACCTGTGTGGGGGTGAGCGCTCCCGTGAGATCCACGATCCTTTCAGAGCCGTCCGACAGACTTATGTAGATAGGCGCTACGACTCGTCCAAAACCAGGGACTTCAATCCGCTTGTCGCGGGCTATTGTGATTCCTTTTATCTTTTGGCGTCGCAAGTCGTTGGCCAGGAGATCCAGCGATTTCCGGATACCATTGGCGTCCCAGTTCGGCTGCACTCCCGTCAGCAGGTATTTCAAAAGAAAGGCTCCAACGAATCGGTCAAGGAGGTCGTGCTCGAATTTATTTTTGTACGAACGCAAACATCGGTAACATGAGCGCTCGCAATTTGCAGGGCACTTCACCAATAATTCGAGTGATTTCCCGAGAATCTCCGCCGCTCGGTCTCGCACCTGTCTCGCGAACCCCGCCCCACCGGGGAGAGTGTCGTAGAGATAAATTTCAACTTGCTTTCCTTGGCTGCCTAACTCGGTCAGTGCCGGGCGGTATTCTGCTTGTAACTCGTTCGATTCAATTCCCAGGACAGCGCAGGCCGCCTTCGTGAGGGCCTCGCTAAGAGTTCGAAGTGCAATTTGCGTCGCAAAGTAACTGGGAGTGAGAACCAGAGGCTCATCAACAGTGAGGGAAATGAGAACGATGTCCGTGATGAAGTCTGTTCCAAGCACTATTCCGCGAGCAGTAACACCGCCTGAGCACTTTGGATCCTGTTCATCCGGATATGGTTTCTTGTGGACTCCACCTAACACCGATTTCGGTGATGCTGCGGGTTCGATCACGCCACACTTAAGACAGTAATCGTAGCCGTCCTCAGCGGGTCCACGGTTCGTCACGAGTAGGTGTTTTTTTAGGTGATGTAGCCTGATCCGATCATTGTGTCGAACCCATTCTGCGTCGTCTTCAGGTGTTGGAGCGATAAGCTTGGCACGAGTTGCGTAGCTGCGAGCGGGCTGATCCTCGGCAGAAGTGGTTTCATCCACAAAGACCGGATGCGCAAAGCCGGGAGGCCGAAACCAGTATCTGGCTTCGCCAAACGTGTTTGTTGCCCGACAGGCCGGACAATCTAATCTCTCACCGCGATTGCCGTCCTTTAGCTCGATTGTCCTGGCAAATCTGCAAACTGAACATTCGTAGTATAGTCGGCGATTATCCCACGCGCTTGCCCGCTCCTTTGGATTCGGAGAGAAGATCGCGCCGGATGTGTACTGTTTCCCGGCAATCCACACTTCCTTTCCCGGCGCATATTGAGACAACGCCACCGAAAGCCCCTGAGAAGGCGAAAACCTATATTCCGGGCGGAATCGCGTTGATTTAACGGTGTCGAACACATAGAAAGTCGCTACATCAGTCGGGAATGCGTACCTAGGCAGAACCCCTTTGTAAAGCAGGCGATCTAACAGGTTCGCGCCTGAAGTATCTAGAGCCGGTGTTTCCTCATCGGGCTCGGCTGGGACCTCAACTGTCTGTGTGGTCTGATCAACAGCGGAACCAACGTCGGGCGTCGATCCGATGGCATAGTCGATCTGCTCGATCACGTCTTGACTTAGGTTTGAAATCAACTTATCGCGATCGGTTCCGGAGAATTCCGTTGGAATCCAGTCGTCGAGCTCTTTCTGTAGCCCATTCAGATTGTCCTGCAACCACTTCTGGAACTTATCCCGATTGATGACTGTGTCTTTGCGTTTGAAATCCGCAACACTTCCTAACACCGCAAACAGTTGTCCCTGTTGGACCGTTGCCACGGCTGTCAGATTTTCTTGGTGATACCGCTGCAGCAAATACGCCGTGACATGGCGCCTGATAATCTCCAGATTGTCCAACGTCAGTTTGGGATCGTCGACCGCACCCCGAATCATGTGATCCGGTTCCGAAAAGTAGTGCTCGTCATGGCTATCTGCGCTCCCAAATGCGGTCACCGTTGCGACCGCATTCCCCCGCCGCCCTGCGCGACCTGCTCTCTGCTGATAGTTGGCTCTGGCCGGAGGCATATTCCTCAGCGATACACCCGACAAGGTTCCGATATCGATACCCACTTCCATCGTGGTCGTGCATGAAAGGACATCAATTGCTGGCCTCTCGTGATGGGCTTCATCAGGACCTAAATCGACGTCCTGAAACAGCAACTCGTACTCCTCCGCTTTTGAGAAGACGTCCTTTGCCTGGGCAGCGTTCAATTGAGCCGTGTGTTCGGCCGCGATCAGCGAAATCGGACGATCGTTAGGATCTCGAAGCGCCTTCACGGTGCTGGAGCGATAGTAACCTTTCCTCGCAAGAAACACTGGATCGGAATCTGGATCTATTGTCTCCACTGTCGATTGGCCGCAATTTATGCAAACACGGCTACCAGGGAACGGCCTTTGGGTCGTTTGGCAGGTCTTGCAATACGCCCAATCCCCGCCAATCTCAAGGGTGAGTTCGGTACCTTTGAGCCGCAATTTGTTTGTGGCAAGAGTCTCGCAGAACAAACCCCCTAAGCGGGGCGCCCACTCTTTCTCGAATGTCGCCTTCGCCTTTTTATCCTGAAGGAATTTTTCAACTGCCAAGAATTTTCCTGAATGCGTCTTTACTCTCTGTCCCTGCCAGGCGTGCGGCATCCCGGAAAACCACAAACCAGACTTGTTCCACTGCCGAAGCCACAATCTACAAAGCGCCAGCTTCTGGTCGTCTGACTCCGCCAAGCCCGGAATGTTCGCGAGTTTCGCAACTTTGGGTCGATGCTCAGCAATTTCAACGATAGAAGCCAACGCCAACGTCTCTAGTCCGTAGTAGCGATCAAGCAGAGTGTCCACAATCGATGCAAGGAGCGATTCCGGTGGCGACGCCGCACGGAGTCGACCAAACAAACCCAGCATTTGATTCGGACTATTCAGGGCCCCTGCGTTTAAGGCATCTGAAACGGTGATCTCTTCGGCGAATGTTTCATTTCCGCGGAGTTCGGGCCTAAGTCGCACGCCGAGTTGTTTGGCAGCAATCAGCACAGCCAGATACACATCCTGCAGAGACAGCAGATTCTTGAGATGTTCAAACTCTTGCAATTTCCGATAGCCGAAACAAATCAATGGCCGCAGCGCATCCTGCGTGGAATACCTTTGCAAATTCGGAGCAAGTCTTGCGGCTGTCTGGCGGGAGTCGGAGAAGATCAAAACCTTTCGGCCACGCAGAGGTGCCAAACGAGTCTCCGGAACCGGACTAGGTGGCTGGACCTCCAGTTGCCGATTTATGAGAGCCTGGAATGGTTGGTCCCCTTTCGTTTGGTGGTCTTGAACCGAACTTTTTCCCCAAGCGGCGGTCTCACCACAGACTGCGCAGGGCCGAAATTCTCCAAATCCAACCGTTTCTCTTTCCTCGTCGTCACTGTCCGAAACTTGCGGTTTCGTGCGCTCTTTTCTCAGAAAAACTCTTCGGGTCCGCGAGCCCAGTATCTCGGGATTGAGCCGCCCTGTCTCCAGATCAAACTCGGCCGGCTCAACATCTCGTCCGGATGATGGTTCTTCAAGAAGTAAATCGAGCGCTTCCAAAGGTTTCTTGTCACCCGAAGCGGACCTTATGATCATTCCAGCTTCGGCCCATAAATACGTCGGCGTTCCCAGATCATCCGTGTAAGCTCTGGCGTAAGCCGTTCCGCAGTGCCGACAAGTAAAAAGCTCAAGCACCCGAGAACCACACTCACAAGTCTCCCGGGGCTGAGCGAACATCTTCCCCACGGGCCCTCTTTCACTCTCGTTGAGCTGGGTACATTGCGGATCCATACAAACCCACAACCCAGGTAATCCTCGGTAGAATGAGTGTACTCGGCACGGTAGCAGCCCAGGTTCGTCCGGATGCTTTCTGGCGAAACTACCCAAGGCTGTCAATGCCGTAATTGCACGCTCAGCGATCTCCTTCGTGCTATTTGGAAAAATGTCTTGCCCCACTGCGTCGAGCGGACGTGCCTCCTTCATCGTCAGATTAACCAGCCTATTCAGGGGTGGGTAGTCGCTCAGAGCGTCGGCGAGAATTGCGGGCAGTTCACCCGGACCAGCTTTTTTTCCCAAATGCTCAACAACTCGCATGACCTCTGTTCGTCGGTCTTCGAGTTCACTGGAATAGAATCTCTCCAAATTGATGCTACACAGAGACTTCGCCTCATTATCGCTGCCAACGGATTCCGGTGTACGCAGCGCCAGAGTGCCAGTGATTGGGACAAAATCTGTTTCGCTCTTTCCCGTTAACTCAGCGCCAAACTTCGGCGCATTCGCGTGCTTGCTAAAGCTAGCAGTCGTGCATATTACTTGCAGTCGTTCGGCTGGAATTCCAAGTCTTCGCCTAAGTCTCCTTATCAAAAGTGCCACTTCGGACCCGGCTGCCCCTCGATAAAGGTGCGCTTCATCCAATACGAGTAGGAAAGACTCTCTGGGATTTGCTTCGAGCCACTCACGGGTCCTGTCAAATATCGGACGCTCAAGAGGACGCATCATCATGTATTCCAACATCGAATAGTTAGTGACAATGACGTCAGGTGGGGCTGCTTGTACTTCATGACGAGTGAGCAGTTCTTCGTCGCATGGCAGAGTCACACACCTTTTGAACTTCTTGTTTGAATCCGTCCAATGGCTTCCATGTTTTCCGTACCAGCCCTGTAAGTCAGGTTTGGCCGGCCATTTCCCTCTTCGCTTCAACTCCGTCACCAGTCGTTGCGAGTGTTCGTACTCCGGAGAGGACTGATTCTGTGAATTCTCTAAATGCTGGACGTAGTATTTCCCAATAGGCGTAAGTCGGTCCGCGTCTTTCTTAGGGTCACGGACGCCGGGATAGAGCGTTCGACTTGTGTAGCGCGCGAATCGCGCGGGCCTGCTAGCCCACTTCATGAACTGATCGCTGACTCGGGAGTCCGCGAATAGTAACCTCAGGCGACCAAGTTGGTCGTTCACAAGTGCGTTCATCGGATACAAAATCATGGCTCTCATGGCCGAATGCTGAGCGAATGATTTCGGTTTGTAAGCTGCTTCTATTGCGAACTTGCCCAAGATCGGCAACAAGAAACTTTCGGTTTTACCGGACCCAGTTCCGGTCATGACCATTAGGCTCTTGCCATGGACGAGGATGTTTTCGACCGCTTCGGCTTGATGTTTATAGGGCGGGTTGTAAAGGACCTGTCTATTTGTCGTGCTGGGCTTCGAAAGCCTACTGAAGAGGTCGGCAATTTGTGGGTCTAGGCCTGAAATCTGTTCGAATCTTCTATCGACAATATACCGCGGTGTGCTTTCAAGAAATGGTCGTTGGTGTATCACGCCGAGTTCGTCAAGTAGTTCTCGCCGTCGTTTAACCATCGTCGGGTCACTAATGTGATACGCAGCCTCAATATACTCCCGCAGAGCCGCGTGAAGCTCTCCTATCGTTTCGTTAATCGTGCGCGTGAATGTCGTCATAGCTGACGTAGCCACATCCTTTCTCGCGCAAATTTCAGTTCCTCTTCAACGCGTGAGCTAGGGAACACATAGGTGAAGAGACACTTGTCCGCTAGCGCGGGCATGCCCGAATAGTCCCATCGCCGGCGCGCCCAATTCGGAACAGGAGAGAAAAAGTCCACGACGACAGTGTCTTTTGCTGTCCCCTTCCGCAAAGCAAAGATCTGTGGATGACCAAGGGATGAATCGATGGCCTGTTGCAGATGCCATGCTTCATCGCAACCTCGCCAACGAGTTTCCAACCGAGGCAAGTCCACAAACCACTTCACCTCTCCCAACTCGGAATGCAGATAGCACCAGAGTTCGGCCCCGTAGGCTTGCGGTCTTCTCGCCACGAACCTCCCTGATTGCTTTTTCAGGAGCGTCCACCGGCCGGGATAGAAGTTTACCGGACGTTCCGGTTCCAAGATTCTGATGTTTTCTAGCGTCCCGACCGGTCCGGTTGGAACGAGAAAGCGGTCGTACTTAGCAATGTGAGCCTGCGCTGGGAGCGCGCCAGGGGCTCTCAACCATTCGTTTGCATCTACGCTGAGAAATCCAGCGCTCAGAAGCGATTTGCGCGTCTCCTCCAGGTTGTGGGCGATGAGTCTTCTGTAATGTCCAACAGGTTCGACACGCTCCTTCAGATGTTCAGGGATAGGGAAATAGCCATCTTGTCCGCACCCAATCAGCAAAACGAGCGAAGAGGAGACTGCTACGAAACTCGGTGGTGTTACGTAGACGAGCTCAGTATTCGATTTTCCTGTGATGTCAGGACCCTCGAACAAGTCGCCATAGGAAATCAGAGCCTCAACCGATTCCGCTACCGTCTCACGACGAAACTCCGGCCCGAGGAGCGGCGCGAGAAGTTCGAAACAACCCGTGGCTAGGTGAGCTGCCGAGCAAGGGCATGCAAAAGCGGCAGCACGCCGGATTGTCGAGGCGATCGCTTCTGGGCTTGAGAGATCGATAGCCGAAGAATCAAGACCGAGAATTTCGATAGCCCGTCTTTGCAGCACATCTGCTGAAACCAGTTTCATCCCCTCCGCTCCTCGAGCCTTCGAACTTTAGGAACTACACGGGCGCTTTGCAGCAAGAATATGTATCGAGCAAGCCGCAACAGAATCGAGTTCGTTCGCAGGTACGCGAGTCCCGCAGAAAAGTCCGTGCTCGCCCACGCAACCACATCCTCGGGGCGACTCATCAAGCGATAAGCCAATTCCGCAATCCACAATTGCGACGTCGGTTGCGCGATGCCGTTGTTCGCAAATAGTGGTAAATCAAGCTCCCGATGGACAAATGAGGCCAAGAAAGCTGACACGTCGTTCGTTTTCATACCAGCCAGCTCAGGTTGACGATCAAAAAGCTCAGTTCCTATCCCGCCTGGATGTCCTTTCCTCGAAATGGCAAATCGCAGATCCCATAATACAGAGGGTGCTTCCTGGAGCTTTTGCTCAATTCTTACCCAATCGTTCCCGCAGAAGTGCGACAACAATCGTTCTCGCAGTAAGCCCACAACCTTCTTTTTTCGCATTCTCGAAATCGGGTCTCCCGGGATGGAGGCTCCCGCCCAGGCGTTCAAGACTTCCAGGAACTGCCTTACCTCAGTATCCGTATTCAGAGAAACCGAAGTGTCAACTCTGTGATGCAAGTCGGAGAGCGACGTGATTTGACCTGACACAAAAACGGAGCACAAGAAATCGCCCGTTTTTGCCAGATAGAGGCCACCTCCTGGTGGTACTCTGAATCCGGTGCCGCTAGATACAGGCAGAATTGAAAATCGAGTCGGAGCTTCATAAGGAAAATATGTAACTAGAATGTCCGAACTTTCATATTGTGCCAGACGGAGCCAGTAGCCATTGTTTTCATACTTCAGGATCCACCGAGTCGGTGTGAATTCGCGCTCGCAATCCAGACTATAGGCGCCTAATTCCTCGCAATCTATGTGAAGGCGACAGCGTACCGCTTCGCTGCACGCATTCTGAACTCTTGTGTCCCCTTGGATTGAGTCCAGACTCTCTTGCCAATCGTCCGAAGTGCAGGGCAGATCGACCGCAGGTAGTACTTTTTCCACCGGTCTCTGGAATCGTCGCTCGTCCAGAAAGAACTCGAGTTTTGGTTGCGCCTTTCGGCCCTTCGGACCAAGAATTTCGAGTCTAGCCTCTCCCGACCACAACTGTTCGAGCGACGGGGCGGCCGGTGATACTAAAACACGGAACGGATTGCTTCCCCCTGCGACATTCTGTGAGCCCCTCGGATGACGGATTCCGAAATTCAATGTTCCGACCACATCGGGGCCACTCTGTCCAGCCACTTGGGTGATCACATGGAGTTTGTACCTTCCCGGCAGAAGTTCGCCAAGTTCGACGTATAGCGGTGAGAGCACGTTCAAATCGGCGATTTCCAGGCGAGAACCCGAGGGACCAACAAGATTCAGAACCATTTCCCGAAGCTCATGGTCAGCGTTTATCGTCAGCAGAGGACTATCGGACGTAAGCCATTCTGCATATCCTTCGTTGTCCCAGCTAGCCGCTGCAAGACCAACAGGCTGCACGCGCAAGGTACCCGCTGAACGGAAGCCAAGCTCACGCACCTGGTCTCTGTAAATTGCCGAAACGGTTTCAGGGACCTCCAGCCTTATGGCGCTAATCCCTTCACATTGCACGTCTATTGGACGTGAGTGCAAGGCTCGGAATTCACTGGAGTCCTCTTTCTTCGAAATTACGATGTATTCGTTCCCCGGCCGCATTACGCGACCTTTGACCTCGATCGTTGTTCCATCGCCGAGAATCTTGAAGAGCCATCTGGGACCTGGCCGCAGTAAGCACTCTGTTGTGAGAAGAAAATCCAGTTCATCGGTGGAGTTCTCGAATTGCAGCATCACCTGCTCAGAACCGGGCCAGGAAGCCAGAACAACTTCTTGCGACCCGTAGAGGAGAAATCCGCGAGGCAGTGGCGCACCTTTTGCTCCCTTCACGGTACAGCGCTCTCCCGTCAATATTCGTTTGAACTCGGGAAAGCGTCCGAGAAGTCGGGACAGATCGGGCAGCCGAACGTGTACTTCCCAAAGATTTCCTGAAGCCCGAACGATGAACAGATCCGGCTCGATTCCCAGATCAAGCACCGTCTTTCGCAGTTCCGCTTTTCCACCTGAGTCTATTTCATCGTCATCTTCATCATAATCGTACCCTCGACTCATGCCGCGGAGAGCCAGTCGCGCTGCGCTTGTCTGAGCAGAGACGAGCCACTCTCGGGCGCGCCGCTCCCTTTCAAGATCGGTCGCGATGCGTTTAAGTGTCCTGGGCAGGATCAGGCTTGATTCCGAACTGTTCGTGTCGCGAAGAAGCGCTGCCGCAATTTGGCCGACGAGGCAATGTTGGTCTGCAAAATGTTGAAATCTGGAGTTCGCTCGCCAACTAAAGGCATCGATTTTCTCACCGAGGGCTTCGGGCGACTGCAGAAGGTCAAACGTGTAGTGGTCTCGAAGATCATAAAGAATTTCGGCAAGCTCTCTTTGCAAATCCCTTGGGAGAATCGAGTGAGTGATCGGCCAACAGATAATTCTGAATGCTTCTGCCCAGCGTCCCCGAGGGTAGGCTCCGCCCATCTCCTTATGAAATCTCTTGAAGATTGCCCGGATGAAATTTCTATCACCATAGCTAGCCCATCCTGGCGTTCTCTCGGCAAATGTTTGCCAGTATTCCTCCCCTGAGTATTCATATCCGATCTCGGCCGAATACACGGCCCACGGCAACCAATGGCGATCCGATGAAGAACCCGTAACCGACTGCTTGTGGATATCTTGAACGAGTTCGACTAGTTCCTCTGCCGCCAGGTTGTGCTCTAAAGCAAAGACCGCATTGTCCTTGCGTGTTGCACGAAGGGAGGCAAAGTGTTCATGAAGATGCGCCTGCCATTGATCGAGGCTCATAAGAGGAAAGTTGTCCCACACTGGACGAAATCAGTCTTAACTCTACAATTTTTAACCCACCGTATTAGTTGTTTTCTAGATAAGTGGCGCTATAAAGTCTAACGGTTAATAGGGCAATTGCTGACCATCCCCGTGCGAAACTGACCTCGTCGAGTGGTTAAGGTTCTCTTCCAATTGCCTCTATTTCCACTGCGCATGCCATTCGGTTTGCGTTATGACACCGCCGGAGGCGTTAGCAAGGGCGACGAAAAATAGCTCGTTGACAAGTGTCTTTCGCCGTTGCTTCGTTTCTCGTAAAAGAGGTTCATTCGAGTAGCCTCGAACACGGATGAGCCTATGCAGAACTCCCAACCCCATTATTATTGTGAAATCGAACTGTAGCGGCCACGGTCACGTTAGTTGCAGTTGCGCTCGTATTTAAGAAGCGCGTTTCTAAGCTAGATTGAGACGCTCTTGTTCCGTGAGCAAGCGATCCACGGCCGTCTTCGACCGAGCCACATTTTTGTAGAAACTCGAAGCAATCATGTATGGGGCCCTCTTGGGGTGAATGCCTGGCTTCTGCTCTTCCTGAATTCCGGTTTGAATGGCCTCCTTGAAGTCTCGCCAATACTCCGCCAAGCGGGTTCGCATATAATCGTCTTTCGGCAGCGCATGAATGGCAGCCTCGAATAGGTCGAAAAGGGCGTGCTCGTCACCAGATCTTCTCCGCTCCCAAATTCGACTGATAAATTCAATTAATCGGTAGACCTCAAGTTCTATGAGCTTGGGTTTTAGCCTCTGGCAGCGCCACACGGACCAGCGGCAGCTGATGTGCGGAAGCCCAGTCATGGCAAAGGCTAGATTGCGAGGGTTGCAAGCGTAACCCTCTGAGCGGATGAAATTGAAAACTTCAGCCCGGCAGTAATAAGCCTCTTGGTCCCGCAGCTTCTTTTCAAGCGACTCTACTTCCCTCTTTGCTTCCTCCAAAGCCTTCTCCGCAGCTTCAAGCTCTGCACGACGATTTTTAGCCAACAGTACAACCCCCTCACGTTGCTCCGGTGTGGCCTGGGATAGGGCTGCTTCCGCAAGCTGGGAGCGCTCCAGAAGAGCCCTGTGGCGCTCGTCAGCTTGACTTTGACGGGCCAGCGCTTCCTGAAGAATCTTTCGGCTCTTACGCAGGTCAGCAGCCGTGGCCTTCTCCCCTGTCAGTCGCAGGAAGGGGTTTAAGAAGCCTCGGTGACTTGAATCCCTAAGGGGCTCAAATGCAGCCCTGATATCGTCCGGTTTCCTGACGTGCTGGAGCTGCCAGCCGATATCCGCCCAAGCTGAGCCTAAGAGCCAGTTGAGTTCCCCTGCATGGCCCACAAGTGTCGCGTCGTTAATCGGGGTGGGCCGACCAGCCCGCTTTTTTCCCTTTGTCTCATGGACTTGGCCCCCAATCCATGCGACTCCCAAGCCATTCCGAAAATCAATGTCAAGGGGTGCCTCAATTTTCTTCCCCCGGTAATCGGGTCTAGCTCCTGGCCTATTAGCAGGAAATTGGCCAGTGCGCCTTTGAGAACGCGCAGGAAATTTCTTCCGCCGGTTCTGCTGCGGCCCTTTCTTTTTCGAAACTGGGCGTATTCTCACGCCATGAATCATAAAGCGAAAGGTTCGGAAGGGCCAATCGGAAACGGGTTTTGCGGGTTCTCTGGGCGCCCTTTGCTGCTGAGCGTCTCAGAGTCTGAGGTCCGACGGAAGAAGCACATACCCAGGTCCTTTTACGACAAGGGTAAGGAACTTCTGGAACAGGCGGAGAAGACAAGCCACTTGGGAGTCCGCAGATATGCGCTGAGCGCAGCTAGGAGATACTACGAGGCCGATGTGAAGTCGAGCGAGCCCTTCGCTGAGACACTTCCTTTTACCTTGATTTCCTGGATTGTGATCTTTGTCTCAACTGTGTTTGCCTTTCGAGAGCTTCCTCTTTTTGAGGCCGCCGGTGTTCTAATCGGCTCATTCCTGGTGCTGAGCTTCGTGGTGGGGACTGCGCTTCGGGTAGCTGGCTACATCTCAGAATCAAGTCTCATGAGCATCTTCAAAGCTGGAGTCTGGAAGCTTCTCCTCCTGCGCAAGTCGCTTGGAATATGAGTCTACTCGGCACCATCGAACGTATCAGTTTCTCCGGACACCATGCCCTCAGACCCTCAGAGGTGAGGAAAGTTGTGTTCGAAAGCGGGCAATTGGCAATTTGTCGCACGGAATTTATATCAAACAGCGCTTCAAACACCCTTATAACAAAGAGTGAAGGAGATGCGTGTGGACTTAATGGCGGCGCCGGACAGGCGGAAGTTCCAGGTGCGTTGTGATGCAGGGAGTCCAGGACGATTTGAAGTCGGCACAGATACCCTATCGGTGCGTGTCGGCCAACGAATGCGAGTCGGAAAAGAAGAAGAGATGTGGAATTCCGTCCAAATCCTATGCAAAGAGCAGGAGGATGGCTCCCTCACGGTTGAAGTGCTAGTTTGCCATCCCGATTGGGAAGAGCCACAGATAATTGCCGCGATTCACTCGCGTCCTCAGGAAAACGATACAGCAGCGCCGAGTCTGACGTGTGATCTGAAACTCTCTCAATCTGGCGGACTGCACAGGGCAAGCGGCGCACAATAAAACTCCTCAAGAACTAGGCATATTCGATTCTGACGGTCATCATCGTGTCTCTTCTCACGGGAGAGATTGCTGGCCCGGCGGAGAGCGATGCTTCACGGCTCGAGAAGAACCTTGGTGATCCGATGAACTAGTTCAAGCTGTTGCGCATCGCACTTGTCGAGCAGGAACTCGATTCGTCGCCGGAGGTCCCGGGGATCCTCTTCTCGCTCGAGCATGAGCAGAGTGCTTGGTGCGACGTTCAGGCCCTTGGCCATGGCTACAATTGTGTCAAGGCTTGGGACCTTCTTGCAGCGTTCGACGTCACCCCAGAAATTCCCTGTTATGTCGGCGCGCTCAGCGGCTTTCTCAAGGCTCAGTTTTGCTGCTTTTCTGAGTTTCCTGACCCTTTTTGCGAACAGCGGCTGATGTTTCACGCTCTTTTACCCGCGCAAACGATAGCGGGTGCCAGTGGGCATTAACACACTCAATAGATTGCACTTTACGACTTACAGACACTCAATCGCGTTGTAAACAGCCCAAAATGATCCCTAAAGAAGTCGAATATTTGTTGAGTGTCGATTGAGGAGGCAGTCTGAATTCCTTAGTCGTCGTTGCCTAACGGCGCAGCATCGACTAGGAAACTTGGGATCACCCCACTGACGATATCAGCTGGGATAGTCAAGGATTAGCTTCGCGATCTGATGGATGAGCTCCAGCTTCTGCGCGGGAAGTAGGTCAAGCAAAGCTTGAACTTGCTTGCGAAGTTCACTATCAGCCTCTTCGGAATCAAGCATGATTAGGACCGGCGGCGTGGTTCCCACTCCCTTTGCCATCGAAACGATAGAATCTAGCCCGGGTTCTTTCTTGTACCTTTCGACTTCGCCCCAGAACCCTGGGCTCAACTCGCCTCGTTCGCTCGCTTGTTCAATGGTCAGTCCCGCAGTTTCCCTAAGCCTCCTCAGTCTATCCGCAAATTTAATAAGGTTGTCCACGGCTCCCAATCCAAGCAAACCATAGCGGTGATTGGGGTGCCAAACCACATCCTATGGAGTAGATTTTCCTTGCCTATGACACTCTATAGAGTTATATTGTTGACATTTCCACATCTAAAGAGGTTTCTCTTGAAGGCCATAAGGGTGGGAGCGTCGGTTGGAAGACAGATGTGCCGAAAAGGCCAGGGAGGTCATTCAAGTTACCCTGACACGGAAATCTTTCCTCGTCTCGCCGGAGATCCCGCTGACAGCGAGTCTCTCGTCGCCCTCTATGAGAAGTACGAGAATGAACTTAAGGAAGCAGCCTCTCGGTATTTCGGCCGGAACGAGGTCTCAGAAAGTGCGGTGCACAACATCTTGGTTGCCCTTGGGCGTCAAGCAAGGACCTACGATCCGCAATCTATGAATGCCTCAGAATGGGTCAGCCGAGTGGCCGACGCTGAGGCCAGAAGACTGCGCGAGGCGCTGGACAAGGCCGTCAGTGAGAGCCTCCGGGCTCGGAGGGCTACGTGAGCACCTACGCGGAGCCCAGAAGCGCGCACGGTTCCTCACGAGTGCTTCGATGTATCGGGGTGGACGGAAAACCGACCAGAATTTCAAATCGGAACACCGCCACAGCGACTTCATCTGCTGCAGAATGGTTCGCTCAGCTCGCCCCATTCAATCGGGATGCTTCTCTATTCCCGTTCCCACCACAGGGTGAGTGTTTCGCTCCTCTATGTGGTTATCCAGCCTGGACCAAATCAACGCTCGTCACATTACCAAACGGTACCGCAAGTACGTCGGCCGGTCGTCCAACCCTTAAGCTCTTGAGCTTACATGAGTTGCCACGTGTCGCCCGATGTAGGGCATTGACAAACGCAGGTTCCAGGGCATATGCACGCTTACAGAGAGGCGGGCCGAGGTGTGGTGATTCGGCCGCCAAAGCAAGCGGTTCGGTCCCCGGGGCTCTTGACAACAAGAGGAGAAAACTCGGGTCTTGACTTCCTCTACACAAGGCCGGTGGACAGTTTTTTGCCTCGCCCAAGGTGGTCGCTTTCCCGACCACTTAGCGCCCAATGTTGTCGCTCTTCGTGATGAAAGAGGATGCTCGACTCAACCTCTCGCTGGTCACAATTCCCGAAACATCTTCAAGAGAGCTGACCTGTATTTCGGAATAGCAGGCTTGGTAGCGTGCGGGTTCTTTTTAGGAATTTAGCTTTTGGAGGCTATTTGGGTTCGTCCGCAAATGCGCGCGTTTTGGGGGCAACGGAGACTCTCAAAGGGATAAAAGCTGTAGACTCCTCGCTTCAGCTCAACGTACCCCTGAAGGAGTTGGATGACGAAGCACTAATGTGTCGTATCCAACGGGGCGATCTGGAGGCCTTCGAGGTACTCTTTGACCGACACTCTGGTCTAGTGCTGCGCGTGGGGACGCGACTATTTCGGAATGCAACTGAGGCGGAGGACCTAGTCCAAGAAGTTTTCTTGTACCTGTTCCGGAAGAGTCATGTATTCGATTCCTCGAAGGGACTGGTTAGGTCCTGGCTTATTCAGGTTACGTATTCACGTGCATTCAATCATCGAAAATCGCACAATGGGCATTGTCGTGAGGGACTGGGCTCCGAGAAAACCTCTGAAATCCAAGCTGCTGACCCGAGCCCCGATCCTGAACGCTTAGCGGAACTGGCCTCCTGGCGCTCCTACTTCTTGGAGGCTTTCAGCAGTCTAAGAGAAGAACAGCGCAAGGCGATTGAGATGTATTTCTATGAGGGTTACACTCTTCAAGAAATTAGCCAGCGGACTGGATATTCTTTCCCAAGTGTACGGAATCATGTCTACCGGGGCCTCGAGCAACTTCGAAATCGCTTATCTGAAGATGGTTTTGGGATTCGGAGAGATTGATGAACCCTGAAGTCCCAAGCCGCGGCATTGAGCGTCGGCCAGAACCGAGCTCACATAAAGAGTTCCTTGAACTGTGCGCGCTATCAATCGGCGGACGCTTATCAAGAGACGAGCAAGGCAGATTGGAGCGTCACCTAACGATTTGCTCTGCTTGTTCCGATGTGCTGAAGGACTATCAGAAGGTAGCGCGACTTGGATTCTCTTCTGCTGCGCCTGACTTTATGCCCGACCTGGCTTCGGTTGTGCCGCTAGGCTCCAGTGCGTCGGCAAAAAGAAAGCTTTTTGAGCAGCTCCGATCAGAAGGAGTATTTCTTCATGTTCGCCCCACTGCGGACCTCTTAGGGCGCAACTTCTTGGAGCGATTCCTTCGCATTCCGGTTGCTGCCGGAGACTTCCTCGCCTTATTGCGGCAACAGAGATACTGGCGGATTACAGGTGGAATTCTCGTGGCGGTCATCGCGCTTGTCTCCGTGTACCGTCTTGGAGAAAGAAGAGGCGCACAAGTTTCTAATGTGCGAGAGCAATCTCTTCCAAACGGTTCACGCGTCCTTGAACAGCAGGTGGGAAATCTTACGAAGGATGGTCAAGCGCTGGCTGTAGAGCTGCGCAAGCGTGATCGGCTTATAGAGGACATCACTAAGAGCAGGAATCGCGAGTTGCTCGAGATTGCTCGACTTAAGGAACAGGATAATGATCTGCAGGATGCGATGGCGAGGGCAGGAGAGCGAGAGGGCCATCTTGCGTCTGAACGAGATACAGTGACTGAGCAACTGAAGTTAGCGCAGGCCAGCCTGACAAAGACGGAAGAAGATCTTGCCGTCTTGCGTCAGCGGCGAGAAGCCGATTTGATTCGAGCCGCGGACCTGGAGTCGCGCATGGCAGGGCTTTCCCAACGGCTCAAGGATCGCGAAGACACGATTGAGGAACAACAGCGCCTCCTTGCCGCCGACCGTGACATTCGTGAGTTGATGGGTGCTCGGGATCTGTACCTAGCGGAAGTATATGACGTCGGCCGCAACGGTGACACACAAAAGCCATTTGGGCGCATCTTTTTCACGAAGAACAAATCGCTTATTTTTTACGCTTATGACCTGGACCAACAGCCCGGCGTTAAAAACACAAGCGCCTTCCAAGCATGGGGACAACGCGGTCCTGACCGGAAGCGGGCGCTAAGTTTGGGAATCTTTTACCAAGACAATGTTGCAAATAAGCGGTGGGTGTTGAAGGTGGACGATCCGAAAACCCTGCAGCAAATCGACGCAGTATTCGTCACAGTGGAACCACAAGGCGGAAGCCGCGAGCCAAGTGGGCACCGGTTGCTGGTTGCTTCTCTGCGCGTTGAGCCTAACCATCCCTGATCCTTGGCCGTTGCTTCTTGGTCCTTAAACCTGATTGTATCTGGAAACAGGAGTACGCTGGCCCCGCATTGTAACCTCCGAGAAATATCCTCCCGTTCTCTTGTAAACAAAACAGAAGTCTACACGTTCGCGTGGGGGGTCTCGGAAATGCGATACCTATTGTGTGTCTTGGCGATCGTTCTTATCGTGGCCGGAAGTATCCGCGGACAAAGTCCCAATGCAACGTTGAACGGACAAGTGCTAGATTCGTCGGGCGGTGTAATCGTCAGCGCGAACGTCGACGTCGTCAATACGGCGACGAATGTCAAATTTTCAACAAAAACGAATTCGGAAGGAATGTATCTCCTTCCCGACCTGCCGCCGGCCAATTATGAAATCCAGGTTTCCCACGCGGGCTTCAAGACAATCGTGAAGCCAGATGTTCTCCTCCATGTTCGGGACGCTGTGGTGATTAATTTCACTCTGCCCCTCGGCGCCGTGTCCGAGAGGGTCACTGTGGAAGGCGGCGCACCACTGATAAATACCCAAGACGCAGCAGTAAGTACGGTCGTAGACCGGCAATTCGCCGAAAACCTGCCAATGAATGGTAGAAGCTTTCAAACATTGATTCAGCTGACGCCGGGAGTGGTTGTGACCACTAACAGTGCCTTTGATAACGGTCAATTCAGCGTCAACGGACAACGCGCCGCTTCCAATTACTGGATGGTGGATGGTGTGAGCGCGAATGTCGGAGTGAGTTCGACTAACCAGACGGGGAATGGGCTTTCTGGTTCCATGCCGTCGTTCAGCGTTCTAGGTGGGACAAATAGTTTGGTGTCCGTGGATGCATTGCAGGAGTTTCGGATCCAGACTTCGACGTATGCACCTGAATTCGGCCGCATGCCGGGGGCGCAGATTTCCATACTTACGCGCTCGGGTACAAATCAGTTTCACGGCACTGCCTTCGACTACATCAGGAATGACATCTTCGACGCGAATAACTGGTTCAACACTTCAGTTACCCCGGCGCTCCCAAAATCGCAGGAGCGGCAGAATGATTTCGGCGGAACCGTCGGCGGTCCAATTCTAAGAGATCGGATGTTCTTTTTGTTTTCTTATGAAGGTCTACGTCTACGGCTGCCACAAACAAAGCTTACGACCGTACCAGATATTGCTGCGCGGCAAGGTGCGGTCCCAGCCGTTCAGCCTTTCCTAAATGCGTACTCGCTGCCCAATGGCCCGGAGGTTTTCACACCTTGCACTCCGAATGTAAACGGATGCCCTGCGTCCGGGCAACAGCCGACCGGTTCGGCTCAGTTCAACGCCAGCTTTTCCAATCCGGCGACGCTCAACGCGTACAGCCTTCGAATAGACCACAAGTGGAGCGATCGATTCACACTTTTTGGCAGGTACAACTACTCCCCCTCTGAAATTCTATCTCGCGGCGGGGCAAGCGAGATATTCGCCCTGAGTGAGGTTGATTCATCTCGTATCAGAACACAGACGGCAACGATCGGGGCTACTTGGGTCGCATCGTCGTTAGCGACAAATGATTTGCGATTCAATTACAGTAGGACCAGCGCTGGATCTTCCTCGGGTTTGGATAGCTTCGGGGGGGCCGTTCCGCTAGCATCTCTGCCATTTCCAAATCAGTTTACGAGCCAGAATGGGGAGCTTGTGTTTCTTCCCGTGTCTCTTTCGTCGGGTTTTCTATTCCCTGGACTACAGGGTCGTAATCTCCAACGGCAAATCAACATCGTTGACACCGTTTCTATTCAGAAAGGGTCGCACGGCCTGAAGTTCGGCGTCGATTTTCGACAACTGTCGCCGGTTTATGGCAACCCTGCCTACGTTCAACAGGTCCTGTCCCTAGATATACCGTCCCTCGCGGCAGGAACTGTTCTCTTCAGTCAGACTGCAGCCACTCGCACTGCAAACTTGCATTTCCATAATCTCGGGGTGTTTGCCCAGGACACGTGGCGGGCCCTGCCTCGGTTAACTCTAACCTACGGTCTTCGATGGGATGTGGACTTTGCTCCTTCCTCAAATCCCAGCTTTGTGTCCGTCACCGGTTTTAATCCGAATGACCTATCAAACCTCGCAATCGCGCCTGCAGGAACACCTCCTTTCCAGACTCCGTATGGGAACGTGGCACCTCGTCTCGGTATCGCCTACCAGCTCTCTCAGAGCCAGAAATGGGGATCCGTAGTACGCGGCGGACTAGGCCTCTTTTTCGATACTGCTACCCAGGAAGCTGGTAACCTGGCGTACCAGTCTTTCTTCCCCTTTGGCACCCTTGGCAATTTCCAGTGTTGTTTCATCCCGTTTCCGCTGAGCCCGGCAGCAGCAGCACCGCCTGCTATCACTCCGCCCGGCGCAGGTGGGCCTAATGGTCTGTTTGCTTTCGATCCAAATATTCAGCTGCCTTATTCGCTTCAATGGAACGTTGCATTTGAGCAAGCACTAGGCAGTCACCAAACCATAAAGGCGTCGTACATCGGCTCCATTGGAAGGAGGCTGATACAAACAGTGCGGCAATCTGCGCCGAACCCAAACTTTTCTTCAGCTCAGCTAGTCACCAATGCCGCTACGTCGGATTACCATGCCCTCCAATTGCAATTTCAGCGTCGATTGTCGAGTGGTTTTCAGGCATTAAGCTCTTATACGTGGGCGCATTCTATTGACTCAGCCTCTGCTGGTTCACTAAACGGTGCGAGTGGGGCGAATGCGCTCCTGCCGGGCCTCGTTAACGCAAATCGCGGCCCTTCCGATTTCGATATTCGAAGCGCATTCTCCCTGGGGCTGACATACGATGTCCCAGCTCCGAGGATCAATGCCATCACGAGAGCAATTATGCGAGGCTGGGCCACGGAGACGTTTGTTATTGCTCGCTCCGCGCCACCTGTGACCCTCACCGACCAAGCATTTTCCGAGGTTGGCAATAATCAAGTGGCTGTTCGACCCGATTTGGTACCTGGCATTCCCTTATACCTGTTCGGGCCGCAATACCCTGGCGGGAAAGCCTTCAATAACACTCCAAACGAGGGCGGCCCCGGTTGTCTAGGCCCGTTCTGTCCTCCACCTACCGACTCGAACGGCATACCCACTCGACAGGGAAATATGCCTCGGAATCTTTTGCGGGGTTTTGGCGCAACACAATGGGATTTCGCCCTTCATCGAGATTTTCCCTTCCACGAATCAATGCACTTGCAGTTTCGCGCCGAGATGTTCAATCTCCTGAATCACCCCAACTTCGCGCCTCCGGCATCGGATATTAGCAATCGGGCTCAATTCGGTGTGTCTCAGGGACTGCTGGGACAGTACCTCGGGGGAAGTAATGTCGGCCGCGGAGGCTTCAGTTCCTTGTACCAAATCGGAGGACCGCGCTCGATCCAATTTGCTTTGAAGTTGATGTTCTAGCTGTTTAAGGTGAAAAAGGGCAGTGCACTGTAATTCTCTGGACTCAACTCGCAAGAACGCGAAGATGAAGCGGTTCAGAGTGTCTGTTTTTCGTCAGAAAACTCAGCATAATAATGAGTTCTTGAATTTGTCAGTGCTCCGGGTGTGCTTGTTCTTTAGTCTCGTAGCAATACTTCCCTACTCGAACAGCGCAGTTCTCGCTCGACCTCAGACTAAACATCTCGTTACGTTCGACGACTTGGAGACTTTGAAGCAAGCGGATTATCTACAGCTTTCGCCCAACGGAGAGAAGCTCGTCTATACAATTAACGGAGATCTTTGGCTCGTTGGAACAAGACAAGGAAGTTTGCCGAGCAAATTGGGCAAGGGCGCAATTCCCACCTGGTCACCCGACGGGAGGCGCCTGGCCTACTATTCGAGTGAGTCCGGTACGTTCCAGTTGTGGGTGCGCGACATGCAATCTGGCGACGCGGAGCAAGTCACTCACCTGGATGGCGGAATCAATCCTGATCCATTGACGCGGCTCAGTGGATGGGGCACCGATCCATTGCTTTATAAGTGGTCGCCGGATGGTATGAAGCTGGCTTTTGCCTCTCAGGTGCTCACGACACCCACCGTCTCCGTTGATCGAAACTCAGTTTATGTTCCTTCTCCGAATAACGACCCTAGACCCTTAGTCCTGACGACCACGACGCCACCCGGATGGACTCTGTCCGGTATTTTTCGGGTAGGAGGGTTCGGTGACCCGCGATACGTGAATGGAAGAATTGATTTTGATGCTTCACCAGCTGCTGCGCAGCCATCCAGAGTGAGCCAGCTTTTCATCATAGATACCATCACCAAAAGACTACTCCAACTCACAAATGATGCCGGGGCGTATTTCAATCCGAATTGGTCACCCGACGGCCTCACTATTGTGTGCGCCTCTGCAAATGGTCGATCGTTGCAGGGCTATGGACCAGATACGCTAGACATCTTTGCCGTCGATGTTCTTTCAGGCAAGAAGAGAATGTTAACGAGAGGACCAGGACAGAAGAACCTGCCTTCTTGGTCTCCCAACGGAAGATGGATCGCTTACTTTGATAGGGAAAAGTTCGGCAATCAATCTGTGTATGTCATTCCAAGTACGGGAGGAGACGCCACAAATCTCACTGCCAGCCTAGATCGGAATGTTGTTGATTTTCGTTGGAACCACAATGGCGAAGCGATCGTCCTCAACTATTGGGATGGTGTGTCTTGGCCGATTGCTCAGGTCGATGTTCCCACGGGCCGACTCCAACAGGTTGGTGGGCAAGAACCGTCTGTCCAGACACAGCTCACCGTGTCCAGTTCAGGGACTATCGCATGGCAACAAAGCAACGGAACTAGCAACGGAGTCATTTACGTCATCCCTGCAGGCAGGACTTCTTCCTATGCACTCATTGACCTAAATCCACAGCTCCAGGAATGGCGGCTAGGGTCGCAAGAAGTTGTGCGGTGGAAAAACAGTCGCGGTGCCGTACTGGAAGGCATACTAATTAAGCCCGCTGACTATCGAAACGGTCAGAAGTATCCCCTCATCGTCGATGCCTACCCCAATCAAAGCGATAGATTCTACGGATGGGCAATGCTTGGTAATCAGGCATGGGCTTCACAAGGATACGCCGTATTCTGGCCTAACGCCCGAGCGCCACACGTATGGACGAACCCCTTCAAGTCAGAAGCTTACGATCAAGCCGCAAGAGGTCCTCTAGGCTGGGATGTAACCGTCGATGACGTCACGTCGGGCGTTGACGAGTTGATTCGCCGCGGTATCGTTGATGCTGATCGAATGGGCTTATACGGCTTCAGCAACGGCGGAGCCATAGTTAACCAACTTGTGACAAGAACTGGCCGATTCAAGTGCGCCATTTCGGTTGCAGCTGCGTTATCAACTGACTGGGGGCTTACATTCTTCCTTCAAACAATGAATCCGATGGTCCCGACAATTGCAGGTGTGACTCCTTGGAAAGAGCCGCAATCCTATCTCCAGCTATCAGCTGTCTATCGCCTAGACCAGGTAACGACGCCCTTACTGCTTGCGGACGGCGACGACGACAGCTATTTTCTCCTCAATTCCATCGAGATGTACAACGGCCTGCGTTATCTCGGCCGAGATGTCACTTTCTTGCGCTATCCTGACCAGGGACACGGCTTTACCGGCTGGGCGCTCAAAGACTTTTGGAAGCGTGAAAATGCCTTCTTCGACGCGTTTCTGAAGGCCGATCTATCTATCTACTAAATGCAGCAGTCCTCTACCATTTCTAGTGCATAGGGTCCCGCCAGCGAGGATCCAGTTTGGGTGCTGGTCGCCTCATTCACAATCTGCTGCTACGGCCGTCGAACTGGAATTAGTCGTCCAGTTCACAATCGCTCACGACGAGTGGCATACTACTCCCGGCGTCCATAGAGATACTCTTTCCACTGCCTCGGATCAGGTCAGCAGCTTCTCCTATGACCACAACTTCTGGTTTCACGTAGGTCATTGTATTTCACCTCCTTTCTCTTATTCGCAAGGGCTCGCAGTCCGTGAAACGGAGCGCAGCAGTACTTCCGATGGCACGAGTTCGTGTACTATTGGTCAGTGAAAAGTCTCTCCCGGCCGGTGATGCGGCCGGGAGAGACTTAACCTCAGCGATCGAACTGCACTTAGTCGTCCAGTTCACAATCGCTCACCACGAGCAACGAACTCGAGTTGGGTTCATTGCTGATGCTCTTGCCGCTTCCCTGGATCAGGCTCACTGCCTCTCCAAGAACAGCAACTTCTGGCTTCTCGTAGGTCATTGTATTTCACCTCCTTTCTTTGTTAGACGGACCACCTCGCTAGCAGGAGTGGTCGTTGGTACAAAATCTATCCAGTGTGTGCCTGTCTCGCCGGAAATGTCCTCGCGCTCGCAACTTCGCTGGAATTAAATGAGGAATCCACGGATATGACGCCGCGAGCCAAAGCGCCACGCAACCAAAACTCCAGTGCCAGGCCTCTCATTAGTCGCAAGCCGTATTGAGAAACCTGTCCATTCTTCGTAGCTAGCAGGGCTTCCCGGAATTCTTTTTCGTTGATAAATCCGAAATGGCAACTGAGGGTCGAACTAAGGCTATTCTGTAGCGTATGCCATTGTTTTTGGAGAGTCACTGGGATACACCGTCCCGCACTCGACTTTGTCTTTCTGGACAAGATCTTCGGTGGGATCAGGTCAGAAAGCGCACGCCTCATGAGGAATCGTCGTTGACCTGGTCGGAGCAACTGGTCCCTAGGAATCGCAAGAAGAAATTCGATAAGGGACTGGTCGAGAAATGGATACCTTTTTTCCTCGAGACTTGGAGGAGTCTCCGCTAGTTGACTTGCCAACGACGCAATTAGGTGCGCAGAATCCCTGGCACTAGGCAAAGTTAACCATGACGTTGCGGTCGCTTCCAATAGACGGGCAGAGAGTCGTTGGTTTCGGGCGAATTCCTTATTGATCCAGGGTTCAATCGCAACCTTTTCGCCAAATCTGGAGCCCAAGGACGATGGCAATAGCAAAAGTAGAGTTTGAAACAACAGCTGAACCCATGGGAGCCTGACAAGCAAACTCCACGCCAACAGCTCTTTGACAAACTTGGAGGCTTGGAACTTAACAAGCAAATCAGCTAGTTGCACTCGAAAATCGAATGCTTGTCCGAGAAACTCGTCTCCCCCGAGGCCAGACAGAACAACACGGTACTTACCACACCTCATTACTTCTGACTTGGCGGCCTTCAACTCCTCACGCACGCCGAAACCAGGAATAGCGTTGAACTTTTCGTGACTAAAGGAAAATGTTTCACCTGCGCTTCTTAGTTCCGCGCGATGACCAGTTCGATTACGCTTTTTCTCCACTTCCGTGAAATAAAGGAAATCTTCCTCATCGGGCTCACCACGGTCGAAGTAAGAAAATGTATCCACGGCGGTGGTACTCCGACCGTCCTTTTCCAAAATGGAATCAGCCATGCATGTGATCGAAGACGAATCCAGACCACCGCTCAGTTCTGCGAGGATTGGGGAGTCCGCACGCAGACGGCGACGTACTGCTTGCTGAAACAGGTGCCGGAATTGTTCTTCGTACTCTGCATCAGTCTTGTACTGAATCTTGACTCGGGGATTGAAAGTCCAGTAGGGGTATACGCGGACTCTTCTGTTGTTGATACGAACGAACTTTCCGGGAGACACTGAACGAATCTCGCGATAGGGCGTGAGGTCTGCACCCGGATGAAAAGCGAGATAACCTGCAACGTATTCATCACAAAGTGTGAACTTGTCCCCGCATAGGGCCAAAGGAGCCAGGTGGCTGCACCAGAAAACATTCTTGGGTTTCGGATAGTAGAACAGATGCCGAACTCCTAAGTAATCCCTGGCGAGCAAAAGTTCTGCCTCCTGCGGGTCCCAAATGGCTAATGCCCAATCTCCGATTAGCTTTGTGAAGCAGTCCGTACTCCACCGATCAAAAGCGGCAGCGATAATCGCCACATCTGTTTGATCGGCCGTTAGGTCATTACAGAGCTGAGGTATGAGTTCATCCCGATTATCAAGTCGGCCGTCCCACGTAATCACCCTTCCGCTAACAGACACGTAGGGTTGATGTTCAACGTGGGATTCCACTGTTGTATGAAAAGGCCGGTACAACATGCCCACCGGCCCGTCAAAATGCGTTTTCTCGCCATCAGGACCATACTCCGCAATGGACGTGCTGATTCTGGTGAGAAAGTCCCGCTCGACTGGCTCTCCGTCAAAATTCCAAATGCCGGCCTGCACGCTCATGAATAGTCTCCCTAGCAGCGTTCCCACACGCCGTATATTCTCTGCACATCCCTTCTCTCATTGACGGCGCGGCCATCTACTTCAGCCCAAGCGTGCGCCTTGAACGGCACTTTCTGTGCCCCCATGACCATGTGAGCGTTGACTCCTAGACTCCGCAACAGGCAAGTTGTAACCGCCGAACGTTGCAGGCACAGGACTCGCTTTGGATACCAAATAGAGGCGTAGTTCAATGCATTACAGACTTGATCCACCATATCGGGCGATACTGCTCTCGGTGCGACTTTCCAGTTCCGAACGAATCGATGCATTCTGCCAAAGTTCCGACCAAAGCCTAATAAATCAAATGCCAGCAGACCGAATAGGGCTTTCCAGAAGATAAATTGCATGACGATGATTTCTCCCTCAAATACTGACACCCAACTCATAGCAGATGAACGCTAGCCTGTCCGTTAGCGCCTCGATGCGACGGGTTAGCGGTTGCAACGGGACGTGGCCCCATGTCGGCCTGTAGTCCAAGAGAATCGGTCGCCCAGAGTTGGTCGCGGCCTGGAGTCTCGCCGTCATCTTGCGCGCGTGCATTGGGTTGCATCGCGTATCAGCGTCACCGGACACAAACAATACGGCTGGATAAGGCACCATTTCCTCTACACGGTGGTAAGGCGAATAGGCCAATATGTGGCGGAAATCATCTTGCATCTCAGGTGCTCCATATTCATCCACCCACATGCTGGCAAAATCAAAGAGGTGGTAGCGCAGCATATCCAGCAGCGGGCCTAGGCAAACAACAGCACGAAAGAGATCCGGCCTCTGCGTCAAAGCTGCCCCGACGAGGAGACCTCCGTTGGAACCGCCCCCGATGGCTATCTTTCCCGGAGCGGCATACCGGTTTTCCAGGAGCCATTCAGCTCCGGCAATGAAGTCGTCGATCGCATTTTGGTGATTGTGGCGTTTCCCTGCGCGATGCCATTCCTTACCGAACTCCCCTCCACCGCGCAGATTAGCGACAGCGAAGAGGAAACCTTGCTCGATCAGGAAAGTAGAATAAGCATTGAATTGTGGGGTTAGGCTGTTTCCGAACCCGCCGTACCCTGTAAGAAATGTGGGCAGCGGTCCAGAGGATCGTTGTCCTTTCCGCGCGACCAGAAACATTGGCACCAGAGTGCCATCCTTGGATTTGTAACGGACCTGTTTGATCTCAAAAGATGAGGCGTCGAACGTCGCCGAACCCGTGGCCCATTCGTTCTGTTCGCCATTGGGAACATGGTAGGAGAAGATCGTTGGCTGTCGCGTAAACGAAGAGAAGCTGTAGAATAGTGTAGTGCTTTCGAGGGGACGCGGGAGCAAACGCGCCGTGCCGTGCGGTGGGCATGGAACCGTTCTTCGCCAATGGCCCGTCAAGTCAAAAACTTCGATTCTACTGGCAACATCCTGCACATAGCCGAGGCAAATGGAATCGCCCACTACTGCAAAGTCTTTGATGCGAAGCGGGGACTCTGGGACGATGTCAACCCATTGGTCCCATTCTGGATGTTCAGCGTCAATGGCTACTATTCGGCGGTTGGGTGATTTCCAATCAGTCAGAGCGAACAATTTGTTGCCTACAAAAAACGGGGCAAAGACCGCCTCTATGCCTTGCAGAATCTGGCGTGCTGGATTCGCTCCCGATAGGTCCTGAAGATAAAGGTCGAATTTTAATGGACCCTCTGAATGGATGACGAGATATCCGAGAAGCTGGCCATCTGTGGAGCCAAATACTCCGAGATGCAATTTGGGGTCTTCACCAGCGAAGAATATTTCAATGTCATGGTTTGGTGTGCTTCCGAACTCGTGGAAGTATACTGCTCGGTAGTGCGGACGGGCGGTGTCGATGACCTCGTGCGAGTAATAGAAGCCTCGCCCATTTGGCGAGAATACGATTCCGGGTCCGAAACCAAGCGGCAGACGATCGGACAGAACTTGCTTTCTATCGACATTGAGAAATTCTGTTGACTGAGAGTCTTCTCCTCCTTGCTTGACACCATAGGCCAACAAATTACCTTCCTTTGAAATGTTGAGAATGCTGACCGCAGTCGCGCTGCCCTCACCTCTGTCTTCGGGGTCTAAGAAGACAATCTCTTCGCCAGAATTGCCTTCCCGCATCATGATGACCGCCTGCTCCTGATAGGGCTTCCGTTTCAAGTAGAAGTACCTCTCCCCGACTCTCCAAGGCTCCGACACAACTTCAACAGCGAGCAGTTCTTGAATGCGTTTGCTAATTCGTTCACGCCCCGGGATGGCATCCAAATACGCGCGAGTATAGGTGACTTGTTCTTCGAGCCACTTTCGAGTTTGCTGAGAATTCTGGTCTTCCAACCAGCGATAAGGATCCGTAATAGCAACGCCGTGGAGAACCTCTGTTACGCGTTCAACGGGAGTTGAGGGCGGGGAATTTAGCGTCAGCGACATTCGCTAGTCTCCTATTCGCGGAAGCATCAGTTTCGGCATCACAGCGGGTGAGCCTTTCCGGAACGACCCTGGAAGCGCCATGCCTCAGTTCCCTAAATCGCCTGCAACGCACTGCGCCAGTCGTGGCAGCGAAAACTTTATGGAGGGCGGGCCGGCGTCGCGATACTGCGCGATGTTATCTAGGGATTCAATCAAAAAGGGTACGCATATTCGGCCAAATGCACGCTGATTCGGCCATGCATTTAATTCACAGTCGGGCACATTCTTCTCACCGGGTATCCTTGAAGAGTGAGATGAAGCCTCACTGACCCGCCGCGACGGCTGGTGTGTTGTGCAGATGGGCGTAAAGGCCGCCGTTGCGAATCAATTGGGGGTGCGTGCCTTGTTCCTCGATCACACCTCGATTCACTACGACAATGCGGTCAACCCAATTAAGTGAGGAGATCCGGTGCGAGATAAAAACCATTGTCTGGTGTCGAAAATGCTGCACCAGATTTGTGAGAACCCGTCGTTCAGATGGAGCATCCAGCGCCGATGTTGATTCGTCCAACAAAAGCAACGAAGGGTTCTGAAGCACAGCCCGTGCCAAGGCAATACGCTGCCGCTCGCCACCTGACAATGCACTGCCTCTCGGGCCGAGTGGGCTGTCCCAAACCTTGGGCAGGCGGCGAAGTAATTCCTCAAGATCGGCAATTTCGATCGCACGACACAAGTCTTTCATTGTTGCGGAAGGATTTCCCAGCAAGACATTCTCCTTCAGAGTTCTATCGAAGAGGACGGCATCCTGCATGACGTAACAGAGTTTTGTTCGAAGACATCCGAGTCGCAATTCTCGAATGTCGATTCCGTCGATATAGACGGCGCCAGAATCAACGTCATACAGCCTGGCCATCAGCTTCGCAACGGTACTTTTGCCGCTCCCACTCACGCCGACCAGCCCGACTTTGATACCGGCCTCCAGTTTTAGATCGAAGCCCTGCAGCACTGGCTGCCGATCGGAGTATGAAAACGAGACGCCTCGCATTTCAACATAACCGCGAGTTGGTGAAGGAAGACGGAGCGCGGCGGGCTTTTCCGACACACTCGGCGTCATTTCGATAACTTCCAGGATTCTCCGAACGCTCGTGCTGAGCCGGTTTAGCCTTGAATAGATCTCTACGGCAGCATGAAGGGGGTCAAAGAGTCTCGCCATGTAACTGTAGAAGGCAACGAGGCCGCCAATTGTCAAAGCGCCGGCAAACACCTGGTAGCCGCCATATCCCAGGATGGCAATGGTGCCGAGAGCGATCACCGCCATATAGGAGGTGCTGAACAATATCTCGATCAGGCTCCGATGATTGATTGCTCTCAGTTTTGCAGAGCCGCGCTGCATGAATGCCCTCATTTGATTTTGCTCCTGGTGCAATAGCTGGATTTGGATGATGGAGGCTAAATGCTCTTGGAGAAAGCTGCTTTCTAGGCTGGATTGTTGTTGCGCATCATCCGAGGCCGCTCGGAGCCGGGCTTCGAAGTACCTCCGGAAGACGAAGAAAACAGGCATGAGGGGAAGGACCATGCATGTCAGCCGGAAATCCAGAACGAACATGGTCCCGACGACAAAGATCGTGTTGAAAGTGGCCTGGAGAGCATAGGGTACGAGACTCGATCCCAATTCCGCCACCTGATCAACATCCTGTTCCATTCGGTAGAGCTTTTGACCCACAGGCGTTGTTTCGTGGTAGTCGGCGGAGAGGCGGCTCATTTGCTCGAGGATTCCCAGTCGAATGCGGAAAACGAGATTCTGCATTGTGCGGGAATAGATCAATGACCCGATGCCCGAGAAACCCAACCGGGCCACATAGATTAGGAAAAATCCTGACGCGGCAAGAAGCAGTAAGTGGGCGTCTTTCCTGGGAAGAATTCCGTCAATCAGCCACTTAATGATTAAGGGGTCCAGCAGAAACATCAGGCTACTTAGAACGATCAAAGACACGCTGAGAAGATGAGCGCGGATGAGCGGGCGCAATTGACGAGCAAACCAACGACACTGTGGGTTAAGTTTCAGACTCAAAAGTGCTCCTGGCCCCTTCGATTAGCCGGTTTCGAAAGTCGAGCAAACAAGTAATGTGGGCGTTCGTAAGGGGATACCGTCGCCTGGGCACATGGCCGTGAGATTGATAGGTTCTAAGTGCATGCAGGCGGACTGGGTCCCCCTCTCTTCCTGCTCTTGTCTTGCGGGAACTCTCCAAAGGACTTTAGATATGCAGTCGTGGATTTTCGTCCCTCCTCGATTATGGTCAGTAAGAAGTCCGTAAATTCTTCAAGCTGCAAGGTCCTCACTTCTCGGCCCAGCGCGAGTTCAACCACCGGGTGCAAGTCGGTCCGGTCGGTAAACGTCACGGTCATGTCGTGCTCTTTCCAGTGGTAAACCAACAAAGTCTTATCCTTTCATCTCGGGTGCGGGGAATGAGCCGCTCGGAACGGCGCAATAATTCAAACTGTTCTCTGCAGCATGGGCTCATATAAAACGCACGTCGGGTCGCATTGAGATAGACCTAGTGCGTTAAGCAGCACATTCCCTACGACTCCAGATCCTCCTGAATTCCAACGGGCTCAGGCAAAACAATTCCTTAAAGCTCCTGGTGAATTCGGCAGTTCTGTGATATCCGATCTCCAGCGCGATCACCTTGACAGGTTCCTCCGTAGCCTCCAATTGTCTTGCTGCGAAAGCGAGCCGTTTGTTCTTGGCGTATTTTCTGAAGCTCATCCCGACTAAGGTTTTGAACAACCGTCGTGCTTGACGCACGGACGTGGGCAATCCAAGCTCTTCGCAAACCTTCTCGATACTCAGGCGATCTCCAGCTGAATGACCGTCGATGAATTCTTTGATTTTCTCGGCGCGCCAATCTGCGTTAGGGGATGAGCTTCGTTTTTCGCGAATAACCCGTTTCACGAACGAATCAGAATTATCTAAGAGTTGGACACCAGGTCTCTCATAAGTAATCGCGTTGATACCCATGACCGGTTTCCTTTCTGGGGCTGGGCGTCGATACTTCTGTCGCAGACCGCGCGAAATCTGGCGCTTCCCTGCGGCCCCTGGCACGATGCGGTTCTCTACCGCGATACTTATCTCAGTGCCGGTTTCGGTAGAAGGCTCCCGCCTATGTGTCCTCAAAATTCAGGTAAATGACTCGTGAGGTAAATGCCCTCCCCCACTATTCTCCTTTCGGTTGATTTGTTCTCGAGCAAAGCCGCCACCTGCGGGCAGTGGCAGAAAAGAATTAGTCCCGAAGCACGCTGTTCTGGGCCTTCGCGCCGAGACTCGCACCTACACAGCGGAATATAGCTATGATTCACGGTAAAATCCGGCATCTTAGCTGTAGTTTCAGATAGCGTTTCCCCCGAATCCCAGGTCCAGGCCGCCGGCGCATTCGACAGTTCGGTGTTCACGGAGGCACACCATGTATTCCGAAACATGTCAACCCCGCGCTCCGGCGGCCTTGGATTCGTGAAACGCACCGTTCCGCTGAACAAGCCCCATTTGTTCCAGCTTGGATAAGTACTCGGCGACGTCGCGTTCCAGTTGCTCATGGGAAATTTTGTAGTGGGTTTCCATCACGTCCACGAGCCCGCGAAGATTGACCCCTGAAGGGCTTGCTTCCACTGTGCCCCAGACCCTTGCAGCAACGGGGTTAAGGCTGTAGCAGAGCCCCTTTCGAATATCGAGAAGCACAGCGCCATCTTCGGAATATGTGGAACGGACGTCTGGAGAAACCGACCACCTAGCGTTGGCATCCGTTTTCACGCTTTCCCTCCGGCAGAAGTGTCTCAGTTCGAAGCAAGCGGCCTCGGGGCTGGCTGCTAGGCCGTTTGTAAGGCTGAAGGAGTATTCTCAAGTCCGCACTTTTTAGGACCAATCTCCTTTGTCTTCGCGCTACCGCTTGCGTGGCGATGCGCTTGAAGGTGTCGCACGAATTCGAGTTGGTGTGTGAAAAAAAATGCTTCTGCTCCTAATCCGGGCCTAAATAGATGAGCTGCGAATAAAAGGTGTGTGAATGCAGTGGGCCTTCGAGGTTTTTGGCCGGTTCATTTCAAAGACTTACGAAGCGACTATTGCACTGAGCTGGGCGTGGTTTAGGCGACGCCTATCGGTCGTAGTCCGAACCGCAATTTGCCTCCAAAGAGAGAATGGTGGTCGATAATCCGACCTGAAATGCCTGCCCTTCGGCGTCCTCCAACAATAGACCGGGGTGCAGATCGTGTTGCCAGCGGTTTTCAAAAGCTGGCGTGGGCTTACCTTCAAGAAATATGGCACCGTTCTCTTGATGAAACTTAGCACCACGCTGTGCGCCGACATGAGGGTCCAGGTTAGGGAGGGGCAAGGGCCCTCCATCATTTTAACTAGCCTGTAACGAACGGTACCATTGACTCACTATGGCATAGGGGGTAGCGTACCTCTTCATGACCCGGGGTCGGTCACTACGGGCGAAGGATCCTCCGGGCCCTCCGGGGCAGCGTCTCAAAGCCCTGCGCGAGGCTTTGGGCATCAGCGGTCGAGATGTGCAAACCTACAGCCTCCTAATCGCGCGTTCACAGGGGAACAAGAGATATTGCATCTCCCACAGCTCTCTGGTGGAGATCGAGAACTCCACCAGGGTCCCGAGTGTCCACAAACTGTTCACGCTGAGCGCGCTTTATCGAATTAATTTTGTGGACCTCCTCCTGTTCTTTGGAATCGACCTGGATCAGATCAACACAGCTCGCCTCGCCGTCAAACTGCCCAGGACTCATCTCGTTCCTTCTGAGATCTATGACGTGGAACGCCGCGTGAGTTTTCCGGTGAGGTTCGATCCGGGAGCCAGGATTGAAGAGACGAACCTCCTCTCTCGCATGGTGCAGACTTGGGGCGAAATCCCTATCGCATTCGTTCAGAATCTCGGACTTCGGAAATATCTCTACGGATTCATTGGGATGGATGACTACACGCTGTACCCAATGATTCGTCCCGGCGCTTTCATCCAGATAGATGACCAGGAGACCAAGATTGATCCAGGACCAGGAGAGAACGATCTTTCAGCTTAGAGACGGCTATGCCTATGGCTGGTGTGAATTGGAAGGCAAGGTCCTGAGCATCATTCCTCATTCGATGTCGGGAAGAAAGACACGGCAATTCAACTATCCGGACGATATAGACGTTGTGGGCCGGGTAGTTGCTGTGGCGATGCCGCTCCGGCGGAAACCTGGCCGGTCATCTTTGCCTGCCCCTGACACTAAGAGAATTCAATAGACTACCGGGGATGTCCGCGCCGGTCCCCAAAGCGGCTCAACTGATTCAACGACCTTCCCAAATCGGCACGGACCTAAACCGAAGTTCTATTGCTCTCGCTAACCTCCTCTGTTCTGCTTGGGGCAGTACTAAAGAAGTATTTAGGCGATGCTCAATTGCACCCCGGAGAAAGACTTAGGGCGATCCGTAGGCACCTGGGGATTTCCACGCGCCAAGTCGAAAAATACAGCCGGCAGATCGCAATGGCCGAAGGTAGTGCGAAGTTCTATATTTCCAACGCCTGGCTCAGCCAGATTGAAGCCACGGGGTCAGTACCCGGTGTTCAGAAGCTCTTCAGCTTAAGCGTCATCTACAGGCTCAATTTTGTCGAGTTGCTGTATCTCTTCGGGATTGACCTGGAGAGAATCGGTCTCCATCAGCTCGAAATTCGCTTGCCGAAAACACACCCTGCAAAGCTGGAAGTCTACAATGAAGGCGGGACCGCCACTTTTCCCGTGCGCTTCCAGGAAGGGTTTAAGGTAGAGAAGACGACTCTACTCTCGCGCATGGTGAAAATTTGGGGTGACGTACCGATTTCCGCCATTCGGCACCTAGATATCAGGAATTCTGAGTATGGCTATGTCGGCCTTAGAGACCTCACGATGGATCCCCTCGTCCCACCGGGCTCTTTCGTCCAGATAGACAACCAAGTTCGCGAAGTCCTTCGTCCCTCTTCGTGGCGAACAGAATTGGATCGGCCAATCTATTTCGTAAAAATTCCCAGCGGGTACGCTTGCTCTTGGTGTGAACTGAAGAGGAATCAGTTGACCCTTGTGCCCCATCCGCTGTCACGCAGCCGCCTTCGGCACTTTGCCTTTGCCCGAGAAGCAGAGATCATCGGCAGAGTGACCGGAATTGCTATGCGGATTGTTCGTCCTGAGAAGCGGGCTTCTGCCGTGTCTGTAAGATCGCCAAAGCCATCTTGACGTTGGACAAGAAAACCTCAGCCTCCAGTTCATCGCACTCCGAAGGAATCGTGACCCGATACGATCCAAGGTGTTTCCAACTCTTCAAAAACTCGTCCGGTCGTTCATCAGTCGAGGAGATGTAGTTGCGCAGCTCCTCGATCAATTCTTCTAAAGAGGCATACACAAGCCGATCAAAAACCTCCCGGTGGCACTCTGCGAAAGCTTTTGAGACAACCATTTCGCTGAAGTGAAATGAGAGGCCGTCGTGATAGTAATGACCGGAGTTGTAATCGCGCGAAGAGGCCAAATAAACGAGGCGACTGAAGTCGCCCGGGAGTCTTGAGAGCGTGCGGTTTCTGAGGTCAGTTACCGCCGGCTCAATATCAATGTTTCTGCGCTCTAAGCTCATATCTCTTTCTTATTTAGCTCCGAACCGTTCCGCGGTTGAGATTTGTTCCGACCACTCTGCAGCTTGCAGGGTCAACTGTTGCCATGAGCTGCTCAAATGTGCCACGCAGCCGCGCCGCCCATTGGAAAGTTTGTCCGACGATCTCGCGAGTCCGGACAGGACCTAGAAGCCAGACCCAGCCGATTAAAGAGTTGCAAAGGAAGAGAAACAAAACGTAGCTCAGTGCAAGTCTCATCTCCGTCGCGAGCTTGAGATCTTCGCTCTGATGCGCAACCGTCACATGTGCACGCATGACTTGTGAGACTTGCAAACGGGTGCGCCGAAGCCAGGCAAGGGCAAGAAGTGTGCGTTCACGCTGAAACATTCGCTGAATTTCTGAAGGCGTGACACGTGAGACGAAATCCCAATCTTGTGGACCAAATATCCTTTCACCAAGATCTCTATGTGGAGCAGCATTACCAACACCCGACCGATGTTGTCGTGGCATTAATAGTTCTGCGCGGCCTGCATGAGTAACAAAGGTCTGTCGAACCCATAGACCCAGGAGGGCAAAAAATAGCAATCCAAGTCCGACGTAGGGCAGCAATTGGCTCATAGTTCACGGCCCAGCTTCAAATAGGAACGTGCTCTGGAAAGGATTCTATTGGTCTGTTCGGAGAGGAACTTGTAGTCACGCTCAATCTCGGATTTAGTTTCCGGCTCGGGACTGGGTTGATATGACCACAGAGTGCCGCTCCAGATGAATAGGGCGGCTAGAAACGCTACGGGCTGAACAAGCCTCCATGCTGGCCGAAGCGCGTGGTCTGGCAATGACCCGAAGGCTAAGGACATTACGCAGGCCAGAACATAAAAGCTATATCCTAACGTGATCCCTTTGAGGTTTCTGCCGGTCGGGATCCGATAGTAAGCAAGCAATGCGACGATGCCAAACAACAACAGCAACTGGACTGTGCGCAGGTTTCGTTCGAGTTCTGCCGAGGTTGCCGCTGGTGACCAAACAGGACCGCTCAGCGCATTCACCATGACTTTCAATATGACTGCGGCCAACATGCCCAAAAGGAAAGTTCGTGCAATGCGTGCTGCACCTGGTGAGCTCTTCAGCGCTTGCCTGTAAATTTCGAGGATGACCGCGTAGCCGACAGTCGCTGCTACGTATTCTGTATACCAGTAGAGGACGCGATGTAGGCTCGGTTGCAAGGTGTATGTGGCAAAGCGGAGCAGCTCGATGAAGAGGACAGTGCTAAGGTAGAAATAAAACGCAGGATATTTCCCGTAGAGCTTTCCCTTGACGGAGCGGACCAAAATAAAAGCTTCCGTCGCGTTGCCTATCCACCAGAGAATTTGTGTGAACACACTCGCCGCCATTATGGGGACGTTAAACGGGATATTAACACATGGAGGGAGAAGACTGGGGCATCTTCTCCCTCCCTTTGGCGGACCTGTGGATTGTGTTAAGAAAGCTTAGGAACCGGGATCGGAATTGGTGGCGGTACGGGCCCCGTTCCATCAGCTCTCAAGACACGATTCGCAGAAGTTGCCGGATGGTTCGAACCAACCAGCGATAGCACACTCCCCAGGATCGCAAGCGATATCAGCCAAATCAGCTTTCGTACTTTCATGGTAACTCCTTTTCTTGGTTAGGGTTGGGCCGGTGAGAACAGATTAGTGCGGTTGTGCTAGGACGCCCGGAACTCTCGTTAGCCGCTCGGTCCACCGAGCACTTATGCGGACAAGTCCCGGAAAATGCACATGTGCTTTAGCTTGGTTAAGCCAACGTCGCTTGCGTCGTTTGATTTTGGGTGTGTGGGAGCGGGGTACGGAATTCGTTACCCGTGGTTCTTGTCATTTACGCAATGGCGCGGTGAGGGGCTTGGGCAAGAAGGGAAATCCAGAACATTGCCTTCTTCTCTTGGATTGAGGTTTTGACCGAACCAGGCACTCTGCATTGATAGGCACCAGTGGCGGACTTAAGAGAGCAGTTCGACAAGTTGCACTTCACCGCGAAAGTTGATCGACCCGGTGGTGCTGGCACTGGCCGGCGGTTTTGGGCTGAGGACGAATCATCATGGATGGAGGCGCGCGGCCGCCCAAACGTAGCTTCCGAGTCAACCCTGTGGATCGACTTGGGCGGAGCATGAGCCCTGCTGTCCACGATGCTGCCGAGGAGATCGTGCACCGTGCGATCCTGCATGGCGAAAAACTGCACATTGATCCTGCGGTCACGGCAAGTTTATTGGAAGAGGCAGCGGCCAGAGTTTCACGCGCTATAGACAGGAAAAGGGACAGTAATGAGCAACCTGTTCGAGACCTGCGGGCATATCTCTTCCGCGCTTTCCTCCGACTAGTAAACAAGGCCGTGAAGCGACAGTTGCTGGTAGCGGATGCCATTCGCTCGCTCTCGGTAACTTCCCACAATTCAACTGATCCGTTGGCGCAACTCGAGCGGAAGATTCTCGTTGATGAATTGCTGACGAGGGGTGATCCGGTGGCCCGCGATATGTTCTATCGGCGTACGCAAGAATTTTCCTGGCACGAAATTGGGTTGTCTTACGGAATATCGGGGCATGCTGCAGAATCCCGCTTCAGCCAAGCGCTCCGGAAAATCAGGGAGAGACTTGATCCGAAGAGTGGTTTATGAACTTTGCGACAGATGAAGTAAGTGGTTCTGGAAAATTGGAATGAGAATGAAAGACCGCAGAGCCTTCAAGAAAAAGGACAAAGACTTGCTCGACTTTGCGCATTCCTATCTTTCGGAGGCCTTTCCTAACCCGGACCGCCAGGGATGCCCCCCTGACGCTGCTCTGCGATCTCTCGCGCTCAGTCCGACCGAAAGTGAGCCCACTGTCACAGAGCACTTGGCAGCTTGCTCTCCTTGTTTCAGGCGCTACACGGAGTTGCTAGCTCAGTTGAGGTCGCAAAGGGCTGCGGAAGAGAAGCTGTCTTGGGCACGTGCAGTCACATGGTCCAGGTCTCATCCAGTGCTGGTAGGTGCTGCACTTGTGTGCGCTCTATTCATCGCAATCGGAGCTAGTCACTTGTTCAATAGGATT
>WNGL01000334.1_pt1 | contig 73112 bp, 68 predicted proteins | sample 5400591 | NCBI WGS metagenome assembly WNGL01 (sample SAMN13153377, study PRJNA577476) | soil metagenome | isolation source: 80 cm soil or saprolite under Garry oak tree replicate 1 | place: USA:California | collected 2016-06-15 | reverse complement strand
ACGCGGCGTTGCTCCGTCAGGCTTGCGCCCATTGCGGAAAATTCCTCACTGCTGCCCCCCGTAGGAGTCTGGGCCGTTCTCAATCCCAGTGTGGCTGCTCGTCCTCTCAGACCAGCTACCGATCGTCGCCTTGGTAGGCCTTTACCCCACCAACCAGCTAATCGGCCACAGGCCCAGCTTCCAGCGTCTCTGACGAGACTTTCTTCCCGGGCGTGAACCAAGGAAGGTATGCGGTCTTGTCGGCGATTTCTCGCCGGTATTCCTCACTGAAAGATAGGTCACCTATGTGTTACTCACCCGTCCGCCACTCCCGGCCTTCCCTCGCGAGAAGACCGGACGTTCGACTTGCATGTGTTAGGCACGCCGCCAGCGTTTATCCTGAGCCAGGATCAAACTCGCCATCCAAGTTGTCTATCTCAGTCTCTTGTCGAGACTTTCGTGCAATTGGTTATCATCCTTCCCTCTGCTTGCGACAGAGATACAGATGGTAGAAAAGCAAGTTTGTCACTTTTTTCGCAATTCTCATTCAAGTCAAGACTTGAACATGATGAATTGACAGGTTTTCTGTGTTACATATGGCTCTTATAACTTTTTAGTTGTGTAAGTACAAAGTATGCTTCCGCATCTGATGCGCTATTCCAGTTTCCTGTCCGGCGCAAGTGAGATAATACCACTCCCTGCAAAAGCTGTCAAGAGGTTTTTTTACGAATTTCCAATTTTACAAAAATCCAAAGCCCCCCATGGCAGGGGCAAGTATAGTAGTGGCAGGGCTTGCCCCTGCCATGTTCGCTTGCCCCTGCCATGGGGGCTTGCCCCTGCCATGTTCGCTACAAGCCCATACCCGAAACTCTGACATAGGTTACGTTTATTCCCTACAGTAACCCTATGCTTATTTTCTGATGGCTTTTTGTTGGGTCTATGTCTATTTATTAGGGTCGTTGTAACTGTTTTGCAGAACCTTGCAAAGCATATTTTGGTACATTGGCCTTGTATTTTGGAGAAACTGTATGCAACGTAGTCTTGTACGCACCCTCCTCTTTGTTCTCACTGCTCTATTACTGGTTAGTACTAGTTTACTAGTCGTGCGTATGTCGGTACATGCCGATCTCAATCAGCAGGTGCAGCTCCATGGACAGGTAGTACCATTGGTGCAGAAAGCGCAGCTCCTCCATGCTGCCAATACGAGCCAGCCACTCAACCTCTCGATTAGTTTGCAGATGCGTAACGCGGCAGACTTCGATAATCTCTTGCAACAATTGTACGATCCGCAATCCGCTCAATATCATCAGTATTTAACACCTGATCAGTTCAATCAGTTGTTTGCCCCGACCGCAGACCAGGTACAGCAGGTTGTTTCCTATTTACAGAGCCAGGGCTTGACGGTAACAAGTGTGGCTCCTAATAGCTTACTGATCGATGCAACCAGTTCGGTAGGGCAGGCTCAGCAAGCCTTTCATACCCAGATCAATACCTATAAAATAGGTGGGCATACCTTTTTTGCCAATGCAACAGATCCCACCATCCCTGTCTCACTTAGTTCGCTGATTGCCTCAATCAATGGGCTGGATAATAGCGTCCAGTATCATCCTTTGTATCACCGTGGGCAGTTGCTGCCACAAGCAGGGCCGACGAAAGGGTATGGGCCAAAGGATTTAGAGGGGGCTTATGATGCGGGAGCGTTGCATAGCGCGAGTATATTGGGTGATAATCAGACCGTAGCCGTCTTTGAGCTGGATGGTTACCAGACGAGTGACGTGGCACAGTATTTTCAATATTATAATCTAGGTAATCCCAATATTACGAATGTGCTGGTGGATGGCTCTGATGGCTCGGCAGGGCAGGGAGCACTGGAGGTGTCATTGGATATCGAGGTGGTAGCTGCCATGGCGCCTCATGCCAATCAAATCGTCTACGAGGGGCCAAACACTACACAAGGGCTGAACGATACTTATAACAAGATTGTGACCGACGACAAGGCTCAGATTTCTACGGTGAGTTGGGGACTGTGTGAGAGGAGCAGTGGAACCTCTGAGTTACAGACGCTCGACACTATTCTCAAACAGGGAGCTGCTGAGGGTATCAGTTTCTTCGCGGCCTCTGGCGACTCTGGAGCTTACGATTGTGCCGATACAACGCTGGCAGTCGATTCACCGGCCAGTGATCCATACATTACAGGGGTGGGTGGCACAAACCTGCAACTCAACGCGGGAGCATACAGCAGTGAAACGGTCTGGTCGGATCCAAGCGCGGTACAGCGTGGCCCTAAAGGCGCAGGTGGCGGTGGTGGCCTGAGCAATACATTCAAGCAGCCTGATTGGCAGAAGGGTCCCGGGGTACAAAACCAGTACAGCAATGGCTTCCGGGAAGTTCCCGATGTCACCGGAGATGCCGATCCTAACACTGGCTATGCGGTATATTGCACGGTGTCGAACGCGGGTTGTCCCAGCACCGGCTGGCTGGCTGTGGGTGGCACCAGTGCGGCTGCCCCTTTATGGGCTGGGAGTACAGCTCTGTTCAACCAGTACCTGCAAGCACACAGCAAAGCACGCTTGGGCTATGCCAATCCAGCCCTCTATGGCCTGTTTAACTCGCAACAGCCATATCCGGCTTTTCATGATGTGACCAGTGGGAACAACCTGTTTTATCCGGCCACGACAAACTACGATCTGGCCAGTGGGCTGGGTTCTCCGGATATCTACAATATAGCGCGTGATCTGGTCGCTGGGTCCGTAAGTGGCACGCCAACGCCCAACCCCTCACCAACGCCAACAGATACGCCGATGGCAACACCTGCACCAACTAATACACCAACTCCAGTATCTCTACTGCTGATCAAGAATGGTGACTTTGAGAATGGTCAGGCCCCCTGGCAGGAGTCATCGACGAAAGGCTACCAGATTATCGACCCATCGAATGCGTATAGTGGCATATATAGTGCCTACCTCTGTGGCTATGCAGGCTGTGATGATCGCATCTGGCAGAGCTTTACCGTACCGACCAGCTATACAAAGCTTACGCTCACATACTGGTGGTACTCGGATACTAACAAGACTGCCAAGCAGTGCCTCGATAATTTCACCAGTCAATTGCAGAATAGCGCGAACACAACTATTCGCGTACTCCAACAGAACTGCAATACCAGTGTGAGCAATAACTGGATGCTGGCAAGCTTCGATCTTTCGAGCATGCTGGCTGCCTACAAGGGAAAAACAGTGACGCTCCTGTTCCACGCCACAAATGCATCAGGGCAACCGCAAACCTCGGACTTCTTTGTGGATACTGTGGCAGTAATTGTTGTATAAGAAGTGAGTCATGCAGGCAGAAGAGTTGCATGACTCACTTATGTATTAAGAAGAATCAGTGACCGAGGGCTTTGATGCGTTCGGGGCGGCGAATGAAGTAGTAGCCGAGCGCACCGAGCAAGGGGGCAAAGAGGATGATGAGCGTCCACACGATTTTGTCGTTGCCTTCAGAGGATTCTTTGGTAACACAATCGATCAGTACCCATATCCAAAAGATGAGGGCGAAGATGGCTATGCCATTAAAGCCCCTATAAAAAAGGTAGGACAGGTCAATCATAGGTATTAGCTCTCCCTTTGTATGTCTTTGACGAGTTCTATTAAACGCAGGTTCCTATTCTCTATAATACGCTAGATGCATGGATGGGTTGCACTTTTTTTATAGAGTGCGCGGCGTGGTGAGCATGATGGTTGCCCCTCCTCCCCCATGATGACCGCAAGGGTCATCACTACTATATACGGATGAATCGGCCTGTGAAGGCGTAGTATAGTAGTGATGACCCTTGCGGTCATCATGGGGGAGGCATCATGCTTCTACTATATACGGATGAATCGGCCTGTGAAGGCGTAGTATAGTAGTGACGACCCTTGCGGTCGTCATGTGGCGTGACTTTTCAATCGCCCTGCCCTTATGCATGAGAAAATTGTCGCTCCTTCCTCCCTGTGCTATAATCAAATCAGCATTCTCTAGCTTGTGAGCTACAATTTGGAGGAAACGCGAGTGGTAACACCGAACATTGGTTATTTATATGCTGGCATCTTATTAGCTGCGGGATTTGTCTTCGTCATTGTGGCAATGGCCGTAGTAAATCTATTAGCACCTCATAGCCGGACCAAAGAAAAACTACAAACCTACGAGTCTGGTGAAACGCCGATTGGTAACGCGTGGGTACAGTATCCTCTTGGTTTCTACATCTTTGCTCTGCTCTTTGTCGCGTTTGATGTAGATATTGTCTTTATCATCGCCTGGGCTATCATCTTTAAGCAATTAAGTTTCTTTGGTTTCTTTGAAATTCTCTTCTTCATCGTTGTACTCGTGCTTGGTTTGGTATACGCATGGCGCAAGGGAGTTGCTCGATGGATCTAGTACCACGTACACAAAATGTTCCCAGTGCAACAAAGGGCTATCGTGATCAGAATGCAGCTTTGACACGCGATTTGGCCCCTATTGCTCAAATAACCGGCCAGCCAGTGGCACCGAAAACGCTCAGAGGCGATTATCTCAGTTTAGAAGTTGACCGTACTCATCTGGTGGCCGTGTGTCGTTTTCTACGCGATCAGTTGAACTTTGACCTGTTAAGCTGTATCTCAGGTGTAGATATGCTCGATCACCTGGAGACTGTCTATCATATACGTTCGCTGACACGAGGCCAGGTACTCCAACTCAAAGTGCGCCTGGATGCCGAAAAGCCAGAGGTAGATAGCGTGGTGTCTGTCTGGCCGACTGCCAACTGGTTAGAGCGCGAAACCTATGACCTCTTCGGCATTCGCTTTACCGGTCATCCCGATCTACGACGTATGCTCCTGGATGACGACTTTGAAGGATATCCCCTACTTAAGAGTTTCCATCAGGTGCCAATAACCGTCAAACCGCGTGCCACTACGCAGGTGGAGCCTAACATTGCTGTGGCCGGGGATTACCAGCAAAAGCATGTCGAGCGTGTCGTCATGAAGAAGCTGGGTCAGGGAATGGATGAACGCCTGCATCCTGGTACACCTACCTTCGGACATGCCTTTGGTGAGCATCAGCAACACGCCAACCTGCACGCCGCCAATCCAGAAGGACAATCAAGCACCGGCAAAGATCAGCAGACGGTGCGGGAGTCGCGCAGTGAGACAACGGGGTAGAGTACGTTATGCCGAAGGCCAGGAAACGGAGAAAAGGAGCCAGTCGCAGGAGTGCAGCAAATACTCCAGGATCCCAGACTAAAAATGCACAGCCGGATATCCCAAAGGCCACCACACCTGCTCGTCCCTTGTTTGCACCACGAGTGCGAGGCCCGGAAAGTCTGATTATGCCTGTCATGGTAGCTCTTGGTTGTTGGGGTTTCGCGTTCTCCTTTATTTTTTTTTCAACGGAAGCCAACCATGTCCTTTTTGGGGTCATGGCTGCCTTAATCGCTTTGATGTGGTCAGTTAGCGTAGGACTACGCATACGCAAATTGCGGTCACTACGACAGAAAACATAAAAGAAAACATATCCCAAACACCATTTCACCTGTACCCTGGTGAGGTGGACATTGCAATATTCGAGAGGATATTCATGGCTACGAATCAATTTACCGGTACCCCACCCGTCGGTGCGGATGGCGTGGGGGGAGAGTTCAAGTCGCAAGAGATGTTGCTCAACATGGGGCCTCAACATCCCAGTACGCACGGCGTCTTGCGCCTAGTTCTCACACTTGAAGGTGAAACTGTCGTTGAATGTACGCCAGTTATTGGCTATCTGCACCGGGGCATTGAGAAGATTCTGGAAAATCGTCCTGTGATGGGCGGTATCCGCTATATGGATAATGCAGACTATCTCTCTCCCATGCTCAACGAGATTGCCTATGCGGGAGCAGTGGAACAACTCATGGGCATCGAAGCACCACGCCGGGCGCAATATATCCGCCTGCTTACTGGCGAGATGCAACGTATTGCCAGCCATCTCGTGGCTGTTGGCACTTATCTGGTCGATCTGGGTGCGTTCACACCTATTCTGTGGGCGTTCCGTGATCGCGAAGGTATTCTCTCGCTGTTTGAGGCACTCTGTGGGAGCCGTTTCAACGTTAACTATATACGTGTGGGCGGCGTCCTGCACGATTTCCCCAAGGACTGGCTCAAAGAGTGTGAAGCCTTTTTCAAACAGTTCAGGAAGAACATGGAAGAGCTAGAAGGGCTGATCACCGGTAATGAAATCTTTGAAGCCCGTACTCAGGGTGTGGGCTATATTGATCCTCAGCAGGCTATTGCCTATGGCTTGACCGGCCCTATGCTGCGTGCCTCTGGCGTCAACTGGGATCTGCGCGTCAACCGTCCCTATATGGCCTATCGCGAAGTACCCGTTAAGGTTCAGATTCGTCAAGAGGGTGACTGTTTCGCACGCTACAGAGTACGTATGGATGAAATCTGGGAGAGCATTCGCCTCTGCGAAGTCGCTATAGATAAGATGCCCGGTGGCCCTATCGGCACGCGCACGCCCATTGCCCTGCGCCCACAACGTGGCGAAACCTACTTCGCCATCGAGAGCAGCAAAGGCGAACTAGGTGTCTACTTTATCAGTGATGGCGGCGAATATCCCTGGCGTGCTAAGCTGCGTGGGCCATCCTTTGTCAACCTGCAAATCTTGCCCGAATTGTTGCGCGGTCACAAAATGAGTGACGTCGTAGCTATTATAGGAAGTCTGGATATTGTCTTAGGTGAGGTTGATCGCTAAAAGTTCTCTCTTGGAGTTATTGTATGTATGTCTCAATCATCCTTGGAGACGATCTTGGTAGCCAACTGCTGAACGGCATTTTCTCATGGCAGTTCCTGCAGTTTCTTGTGGCCTTTCTCTCCATTTTCGGCTTTGTCATGACCAGTGCCATTCTTCTCATCCTGGCCGAGCGCAAGATTATGGGCTGGATGCAAGATCGCCTTGGCCCCATACACACCGGACCATGGGGTCTCTTACAGACAGTGGCCGATGTCGGCAAGTTGCTCCTCAAAGAGGATATTCACGCGGGACAAGCCGATAAGGCTGTCTTTACATTGGCTCCCTCGGTGTTCATGGCTCCTGTAATTGCCGCTTTCGCCGTGTTGCCCTTCTCACCTTATGTGGGCCTTCCGGGTACTGCACTTGCCACAGGTATCGTCTATTATGTTGCCATGAGTTCCCTTGATGTGATCGCGGTGGTCATGGCCGGTTGGGGTTCCAACAACAAATACTCGCTAATCGGTGGGTTGCGTTCTGCCGCTCAGATGATCTCCTATGAGCTCCCTCTGGTGCTGGCTCTGGTCGGTGTGGTGATGTTTACCAGTGTGCTGGCCAACAAAGGCATTGGCACCATCTCCCTGCGGAATATCATGGATTTCCAGAATGTATGGCCTGCGAAGGGTGTAGGTATTCCCATCTTAGATTTCCTTTTCCAGGGCTTTACCCCGTGGGCATGGTTCTTCCTCATGCAGCCGCTTATGATACTGATTTACTATACCTGCGGCCTTGCTGAGACGAACCGCCCTCCCTTTGATCTGCCGGAGGCGGAGTCAGAACTGGTAGCAGGTTACCTGACTGAATATAGCGGTATGCGCTGGGGACTCTTCTTCCTGGGCGAGTACGGCAACATGACCATCGTTTCGGCCATTGCTTCCTACATGTTCCTGGGTGGCTGGTCTGGTCCCGGCGTGGCCTACCTCACCGGTCTTGGTTCGCTTGGTTGGGGCTTTCTGGGTAACATCCTGGCGTTAGTCTACTTCTTTATTAAGATTTACCTACTCTGCGGCGTCTTCATCTGGATACGCAGCACCCTTCCGCGCCTGCGTGCCGATCAGTTGATGCAGTTTGCCTGGTTAATTCTTATCCCAATTACCCTGATCAACATTCTGATCACAGGCTTGATTTACCTGCTCATCAGTAGCATCGGCCTGGGAGATTTCACCAATCTCGTTTTCCTGATCGTGACAGCCAGTGTCAATTGGGCCATGCTCTTCGTCTTCATCCGTATCGTGGAGCGTGCCACGGTTGCCACTACCCGACGTGCGCAGGCTCCTGCCATCCGCGCTCGCCAGCGCACGACGGCAGCGCAACTTCCTGAGCGTGCCGGTGCGGGTATTGGTGGTGGCGGACAGTAATTCGAGACAAGAAAAGAGGGTTGCACTTCACTGCAACCCTCTTTTCTTGTCTCGAAAGTGAGCTGTTGCGCCTCCATTTTAGTCGTACACAAGCCCACTAAATATGCTATACTAAGGGAAGCATTATAACCAGCTAACAATTGGAGGCTTCTGCCTTGAGCAATTTCTATACACCGGGCTCGAGCAATAACGGCTCGTCACCCAACAGTAGTTCGTTTGTCACTCGTCACGACCTAAAGGCAAGCAACTCCACCGGGGCCTTGCCTGCCGTAAGTGTCGGGCGTAGCTATCCTATCGGCTCATTTGATTTCGAGGCCATGTTGGTCTCCCTTCACGAACTCTTCGAGCATGATCGGCAGGTCGCCAGTCAACCAGATGCCGTTCGCTGTGGCATCTGCTACTTGTACTTCTCGGTCAGTGAACTGCACTATCGCGAGGAAGAGGGCTTCTATCTTTGCCCTGGCTGTTCAAAAACCCTCGCCAAACAAACTCTTCCCATGGTTCGGCGTCAACAAAAGTAGTTGGTACGTTGAGCACAGGGCCATGATGACCGCAAGGGTCATCACTACTATACTCCGGCTTCGCTGGCCGAACATTCGTATATAGTAGTGATGACCCTTGCGGTCATCATGCAGCGGGGCGCCGCTCATCATGCAGCGGGGCGCCGCTCATCATGCAGCGAGGCGCCGCTCATCATGCAGCGAGGCGCCGACCCTCATCTTTTCTTATTCGAGTGCTCCCGCAGCCTCTAGCTGCTCTTCATCCTCTGGCCGCACCTCACGTAAATCTTCGGGACGATCAAGGCGATCCAGGAAGAGAATGCCGTCCAGGTGATCGATCTCGTGTTGTAGAACACGCGCAAACCAGCCCTCTGCATTGACCTTGATGGCTTTGCCGCGTACATCTTGCCCCTTGACCACAATACGTTCCGCCCGTCGAATATTATCACCAGCATAGCCCGGAATACTCAGGCAGCCCTCCGTTCCCAGCACTTCTCCCTCAGCCTTCACAATCTCAGGGTTGATCATAGCCACTTTACGATCTTCAAACTCAGCCACAAAAAGGCGAATGGACTGTGCGATCTGCGGGGCCGCCAGTCCTACACCCCCTGCTTCATGCATCGTCTCAAACATATCATCCACCAGCTTTTTGAGCGATGGCTCAAAACGATGAATCTTCTTGGCCTTTTTGCGTAGAATAGGATTTTCGGTTGTAATAATTTTATGAATCGCCATAGTTGTTGTTTACCTGCCTGCACTGACGTCCATGATGACCTTTGTGATCATCATGCCCCTCGCTCAAAAGATGAACCACACTTCTCCATCATGGCTGTAGACCTGGTGGAGTATAATTTTCTTATATCCTATCATATTGGACTTGATTTATCCACAACCAAAGAGAGTCAGTGTAATCAAATTAGTCGCGAGCATGTCGCCCATCTCAATCACCTATTGCGTGGGGTAGCTAGTTCTGCTGATGCTGATGACGTGGCTCGACTCGCTGCCGGTTGGGGTCTACCTGCTACCATTGGCACCATCGACGTTCCTGCCCTCGCACGCACAGAACACCGTTCAATAGAAGATGCAGCTCGTACCGCTCGTTATCGCTTCCTACGTGAAGTGGCTCAGGGACGGCCCATCGCTGTTGCCCACCATGCCGACGATCAGGTAGAGACACTGCTGTTGCACTGGCTACGCGGCAGTGGACTTTCCGGTATGTCTGGTATGCTCCCACGCCATCAGGACATCATTCGCCCACTTCTGGCTGTTACGCATGCTCAAACCGTCGCCTACTGCCAACAGCATGACCTCACACCTCTGGAAGACGCCAGCAATAGCGATCCCCATTTCTTACGTAACCGTATTCGTCACGAACTCCTACCTCTCCTTGAATCAATGAATCCTGGCATTCGCTCAACTCTTCTGCGTAACACCGAAGTCATCTCCGTTGATGTGCAGTGGCTTGAAGCACAGGTAGACACCTGCTGGCCGAGCATTGTTCTCACCGAGCAAGAAAACCATAGCACATTGGATATTTCCGCACTCTTAGCTCTGCCACTCAGCCTGCAACGTCACCTGCTCCGTCGTCTCACCGCCCAGCTCTGTGCCGGACAATCCCCACTAGAACTGCGCCATTACCTCTTGCTTGAAGAATTGCTACGCCGTGAGGTGACAGACGCATCTCTGCTCGCCCTTGATCTCCCTGCTCAACTCGTAGTTACCCGAAATTTTAACACCGTCACCTTCACACGTCTTAAGAGTAATCGAGAAAAAACACAGCAGCCTGTTTTCTCCATTGCAGACCAGGAGCAGATCTTACCTGTGCCAGGACAGATCGCCATACAGAATACTCCATGGCTGGCTTCAGCAGAACTGGTGCCACCGCTACAGACGCAACAGGTCAGACAGGCCCTTCTACGCGAAGAGTGGTCTCAGGTGTGGCAAATTCTTCCCGTGACACGTCATAGTATATATATTGATGCCGATCAAGTTGGCTCTTTGATAAGAGTACGCACACGACGTCCGGGTGATCGTATTCTACCGTTAGGTATGGCTTATGAGAAGAAGGTGCAAGATGTGCTGGTAAATGCCCGTATGCCGCGTACCGAACGTGCATCTCTGCCCCTCTTTTTCTCCGCTTCCCATTGCATATGGGTCGCCGGTGTCCACATCGACGACAGAGTACGCCTCACCCCTCAGACACAGCGCATTCTGCACTTATCGATTACATCGAGAACATGATAGCTATAACATTTTTCACGACAGCGAGGTAGACATGCACGAAGATATTGCCGAGATATTAATCACCGAGGAGCAGATACAAGTCAAGGTTGCCGAACTGGGCGAGCAAATCGCTCACGATTACCAGGGCAAAACGCTCATGTTATTAGGTACACTCAAGGGAGCCGTTCCTTTCATTGCCGACTTAGCCCGAGCCATTCACATGCCGCTCGAAATCGACTACATGGCTATTTCCAGTTATGGCAGCAGCACGCACTCAAGCGGCGTCGTCCGTATTCTCAAAGATCTGGAAGGCCCCATTCACCAGAAACACGTCCTCATCGTCGAAGATATCGTCGATAGCGGCCTCACCCTCCACTACCAGATGGACGTGCTGCGCCAGCGGCGGCCTCTCAGCCTGCGAGTCTGCGCCCTCCTCGACAAAAAACGCGAGCGTGTCAAACCTGTCACCATGGACTACACCGGCTTCCAGATTCCCGACCGCTTCGTCGTCGGTTACGGCCTCGACTATGCCCAACGCTACCGTAACCTTCCCTACGTGGGCATCCTCAAACCCTCCGTCTACCAGGAGGAAACAGAACACCCCGAGGCCGAACATCGTAGTCCGGCTGAACAATAAGATATCAGTACGCTTTTGTCTTGTTGCGGTAGCCGATGCAGCCATCGGCTACCGCAACAAGACAAAAGCGTGCGAACTGCCCCAGGCAGTGAGGAATCAAGACCTGCATTATCATCCCTGCTCAACTACTTTCTTTGGGATCATCCCTTGCAGTTCGCGGAAGCCCATTCTGAACCCATAGGGAACATTTTGCAAATGAAACTCTCTCAACGGCCTCCCCGTCTCCTCTATCCATCTCTGTGCCTTCTCCCGCGCCTCCTCTTCCGAACCTGCATAAAAATACGTGATCTCAAGCCACCTGCTGCTATCACTCTCACATGCCAGTATCCACAACGTCTTCGGCGAAAGGTCTTCTTCTGATGACATAGGTATATTCCTTTCTCAAGCTATCATACAGAGTACCTGATGTCTTTTTTTCTTAAGTATGGCTGATTTCATCCGATTTGTCAATTAACTATATGTTATTAGTTTGCTTCAATGAAGCAAACTAATACAAACAAATAATTATGATATTGAAGTACGCTATTATACAATTCATGAGTGAGCATAATCAGCAAGAAGCCTCAACATTAGAAGAGTTTTTAGTACGGATGATGAATGAACGTCATCTTTCGATTACCGCACTTGCACGCGCCTCCGGTATCACCCCGCAAACTATCCATGCCTACCTTAATGGCGCAAGACCCAGTTTAGAAGTATGCCGCAAAATGTCTTTTTTTCTTGGAGTATCCCTAGGAAAACTTATCAGTTTAGCCTATCAAGATGTTGAGGGAAAGCGGCTGGACTCACTGATAGAGGCATACCTGGAATTACCAGAAGAAGAGAAACTTCTTTTAGAAGATTTCGTCGTTCTGCTCTCTAAAAAAGCAAAGAAGCGAGAACAAAAATAGCAGGCTTTGGCCTCAGAAGAGGTAATGTAGCTTTATGAGCTATCTGATATACTACTGCATGAAATGAAAGATGAGCAATCAGAAGGTGACCAGGAGACACTTATATGAGAGCAACAGTCCGCAACCTCGGTGTCATTAAGGAAGAAGCTACTATTGACCTCAAACCGCTTACCATTTTTATTGGGCCGAACAATGCGGGAAAAACATGGTTAGCTTATGCTCTGGCGGGCATTCTTAGCTCTTACGGTTCAGAAAAGTATGCACAAGCTTACATTGAGAAACAGGTTCCCTCTATCTATGAATCATTAGATAAAGCTATCGAACAAATTTTAACAGAGGGCAATGCTACTATAGATTTGCAGCGCTTTGCCAATGACTGTGGAGAGAAGTATTTTAACGATGTTGCACAGTTCGCTCGCAAGTGGATGGGCGAATTTCTAGGCACGCAGTTAGCTCATTTTGAGGATATGGACATCTCTTTGAGCTTGGCAGAAATGAAAGAACAATTTTTAGATCAGATTTCTCAGTACTCTCAGTACAGTGGTATTTCTGTTGGACCAAAGGGCTCATTACTAACCATACGCAAAAGACCAAATGAGGAAAAATTATATGCCTACACATCTACTGAATTACAAGATGCTAACGGGCAAGAGGAACAAATAGGCGTGAAAATTCCCCCTGAAGAGGTCAGAGGACGCCTGGTGAACTTCGTTTTCACGGCACTTCGCCGATCTCTCTATCCCGGCATAAGGATATTTCCAACTGAAAGGACAACGCTTATTGCTACAGATCCAAGATTACCATCGAGAATCCGGCCTCTGCGTTCTTTTCTAAATATGCTAAGTAGTATGTTTGAGAGCGGTTCGGTAGAGAGAGCAGAAAGAGAGAAAGCTGCTAAGAGAGACCAGAGAATTAGAAAGTATATCAAACTTGCTGAAGTGTTAGAAAAACAAATACTGGAAGGGGATGTAGACTTTTCTACCCCAGAGCCTGATCCAAGACGAGAGATTCTCTTTAGAACAACAACAGGAGCCTTTCTAGACTTACCTGTTGTCTCTTCAATGATAAAAGAACTCTCGCCGCTAGTCCTTTACTTGCGCTATCTGGCTGAAGCAGGAGAACTGCTCGTCATAGATGAACCGGAGATGAACTTGCATCCCGAAGCACAAGCAAAGATGATAGAGTTCTTAGCAATGCTCGTCAACGCGGGACTACGTGTTCTCATCACAACTCATAGTCCCTATATTGTAGATCACCTTACTAATCTAATGCAGGCAGCAGAATATGAGGGAGACGATCAAGCATTGCTTATGGGCAAGTTCTTTCTGAAAAATAAGGATGCCTTTATCTCCCAGGAGCATGTATCTGTTTACCTCATCAACCCAGGAGAGACAAAAAATATCCTCTCGGAGCATGGAAAGATAAATTGGGGTACGTTTGGTGATGTCACTGATCAAATAGCAACTATCCACTATGAGTTATAAATGGGGGTCTTATGCCTTTTAGTGTTTTGCTTCTCACCGCTGCGAGTTCTGAGAGACACATTTCGGGACATGGCGGTGATAGAGTCGGTATGTCAGCTAATCTTCTGTCTGGCGAAGTTGTCCTTTTTTTCGATAAGATAGATGGAGATATTGTAAGTCGCGGCTTGGATATGGTAGGGAAAAAATGCTGTGATGGCCTTATTTTTTACGCCCGTGGTACTCATAAAGTGATCTGCTTAGTGGAGATGAAGGGCAACCATTTAAGAGAAGCGGAAGAGCAGATTAAGAACACTCATCGCCACTTATTAGAGCTATTGAAAAAAGAGTGCAAGTTATGCAGTGAATATTTGCAGCAGATTACCTGGAAAGCATATATTTACCGTTCAGGTGGAGGGCCTAAATACGAGGCTGCCGATTGTGTAGAGAGACTGGTGCAGTACGGTTTTAAGAAAGGGAATGCAGTGGTTCTGGGTCAGTCCGACATTACAGCTTTTCTTCGCAAAGAAGCTAACACGATGGAATATGGTCATAAAAAATCAAAGCGTTGATAACCTTATAGCAGGAGATACAACCATGGTCTCAGTCGGTGTCATCGGCAGTGGTGCCTGGGGTACCACCCTCTCCTTCCTGCTTGCTAACAAGGGCATCTCGGCCACCCTGTGGGAACATCGCCCTGAACGTGCCGCCGATATGCAGCAGCGGCGCGAAAACACGCTCTTCTTGCCAGGGATTCGTTTCCCCGATACGCTACAGGTTACCTCTCAGATAGCTGAAGCTGTCCAACAGAAAGACATGCTCCTGCTCGTGACACCCTCTCAACGTATGCGTGAGAATGTGCGCCTGCTTGCTCCCTATCTTGACAAAAATACGTTACTCGTCAGTGCCAGCAAGGGCATTGAGGTCGGCACCCTCAAACGCATGACCGAAGTTATCTGCGAGGAGATCCCTGACGCACACTTGCGTATCGCTGCCCTTAGTGGCCCCAACCTCTCCCGCGAAGTGGCCGAACTTAAACCAACGGCAGCCGTTGTCGCAGCCCACGACGAAGAGATTGCCATCCGTATCCGCATCATCCTCACCACCGCCCATTACCGCGTCTATACTGCCAACGACATCACAGGAGTCGAACTGGGGGGCTCACTCAAAAATATCATCGCTATCGGGGCAGGGTTTAGTGATGGCATGGGTTATGGCGAAAATGCTAAAGCTGCCTTCATGACTCGTGGTCTGGCCGAGATCTCCCGCCTTGGCATAGCGGCTGGCGCCCATCCTCTCACCTTTGCCGGTCTGGCCGGTATTGGCGATCTCATTGCCACCTGTGCCGGTCCTCTCAGTCGCAACCAACAACTTGGTCGCCGCCTCGCCACCGGCGAAAGCCTTGCGGCCATCCAAGCCTCCATGCACAGCGTCGTCGAAGGTGTCTACACTACCAAAGCCGCCTTGCAACTGGCCGACCGCTACCACGTCGAAATGCCCATCACCCGCCAACTCAGTCTCGTTCTCTTCGAGGGCCTCGATCCCCAGAAGGCTGTGCCAGAGTTGATGATGCGCGATCCAAAGCGTGAATTAGAAGGGATGATCTAAGATCACCACTTGCGTCCGGGCAATGCACTCATTGGCTCCTGGTTAAGCGAAATAGCTGCTGGTCAATATCCCAAAATCAGACGGAATACGTACAGTTGACATCCGTTCGTTTCTCTGTTATTCTCAGAAAGGGCAAGCGCCCGTCGTCTTGACTGATGGTTCGTGTATTGGCCTGAAAAACCGGCAAGGGAGCGAGCATGGTATGTCAGATCCTTCTTCCTGGCAGAATCTGCTGAAGGAGATCATCAGTGACCCGGTTGCGCGGGAGCGCCTCGCCAACGCGGTAGGGGTTCGCTCGATCACGCTGTACCGCTGGGCCAATGGCGAGTCGAGTCCGCGTCCCCTCAACCTGCGCCAGTTGCTCTCGGCCCTCCCCCCCGAGCAACGCAGCCGCATGGCCGCCTTGCTGGAGGACGAGCACCTGGATGCCTCTGCGTCGTCGATGAGTGACTCCCTGAGTGAGCTGGAGTATCCCTTTGTGAGGCAGGTGCTGGACCTGCGTGCCACCACTCCCGACGTCGTGCTGTTCTGGACGCTGTGTCACAAAGTGTTTCAGCATGCCCTGCGCCGACTCGACCCAGAACGCCTCGGCATGGCCATCCGGGTGGTGCTGTGCATGCCCCCGGGCAGCGATGGCAAAATTCACAGCCTGCGGGAGAGCCTGGGTCAAGGCACCCCACCCTGGCGAGCCGACCTGGAAGCAGAGGCGATCTTTCTGGGTGCCGAGTCGCTGGCGGGCTATGTCGTGACCTCGTGTCGGCTTGACCTGGTGCAGAACCTGGAGAGGGAGCACTACCAGCTCCCGGCTTCCTGGGCCGAGCATGAACTGAGTGCGACAGCGGTCCCCATTCTGTATACCAACCGGGTCGCCGGCTGTGTGCTGGTCTCCAGTACCCAGCCCGACTTTTTTGACTCGTCATCGCGCCTCACCCTGATTTCGGACTACACCCAGTTGATCGCGCTGGCCTTCAAGCCCGAGCAGTTTTACCCGCCCGAATGGATCGGGCTGCAGGTGCTGCCTTCCTTTGACGTGCAATGGGTGCTGCTGGCCTCCTTCCGGGAGCGCGTCATCGCGCTCATGACAGAGGCAGCCAAAGCGCAACGGTCCCTCACACGTACCCAGGCAGAACAACTCGTGTGGCAACACTTGGAAGAGCAACTGATACACATATCACCTAGCAAGACCGAAGCGAACGAGCTAGAATAGACAAGGAGTTTTGTGATGGCAACCTATGAACCTGAGCGGACGAGAAATTTTTATCTTCTCGGGGATAGTCAAGCAGAAATGGTGCAGCTGATCGCGACCGACCAGATGTTCACGAAGGCCATGGGAGGGCTTCTGCCAGAGCAACCTGAGCAGGCAATCGCTCACCTGCACGATGTGCTTGATGTCGGGTGTGGTCCTGGAGGCTGGGTGCTCGAAATGGCCTACGCCTATCCGGACATGCACGCGACAGGCATCGACATCAGTCAAGGGATGATCGACTATGCTAGGACCCTGGCCAGTGCCAACAGGTTAGACAACGCCCAGTTCCACGTGGCCAACGCCTTAGACCCGCTTGACTTTCCCGACGCGTCCTTCGACCTGGTCAACGTCCGCCAACTCGAGGGGGTCATTCCAGCAGCGGCATGGCCTGGGCTCATCAAGGAAATGGTTCGTGTCACGCGACGTGGCGGGATTATTCGCATTACGAGTGCTGAGTGGGGAGGGGTGACCAACAGCACTGCCTATCAGGTGCTTCGAGTGCTGATGATTCGTGGAACGCAGAGAGCCGGGCTCAACCTCATTCCCGATGAGCGCTGGTTCGGCGCTGCCGTTACGCTGAGCCGGTACCTGCGCGACACGGGCTGTCTGAACGTCCAGGAGCGACCAAGCATCATGGATTTCTCTGCCGGGTCGGAATACTGTCAACCAGTGAATCAGCAGTGGGTCATAGTGTTCGAGCTCGTCGAGCCGTTTTTTCTGGCCACAGGGGTCACAACCAAACCAGAACTCGAACGTCTGCGGCATCAATTCTCGATCGATGCGCTGGAAGACAGCTTCCGAGGAATCATGTACAGCCACACCACCTGGGGCGAAAAGCCGTGAGCAATCTCTCTGTTCTATTCTATTTCGCAGAAGGGATACATTCTCTATGACACCATCATCCGACGCTCAGCTGAACGCAAGCTCCTCGTCATTGCCAGAACAGGGCATGGAGGTCCCACGCTTGTTCCATTTTGATCTGCCTCGTCTGAAGCAGACAGGCCAGCCGTTTCCAGAACAGACCGCTCTCTCCAGCATCCACCGCATCCTCGACATTGCCTCGGGGGATGGCGAGTGGACGATCAGCGCCGCGCAAGCTCTCCCACAGGTGCAGTTCGTCGGCATCGAGCGCCATGCCGGGTTGGTGGATCGCGCACGCGCTCAGGCGAAGGAAGCTGGGGTCAACAATGTCACCTTCACTCTCATGGACCCATTTGCACCGCTGGATCTGCCTGATGGGACCTTTGACCTGGTCAATGCCCGCTACATCACGGGGCTCCTCGAGGCAGCAGCCTGGCCCAACACTCTTCAGGAGTTCGTGCGTGTTACCCGTACGGGGGGGGTCATCCGACTCACCGAAAACGATCTGCCCATCAGCAACACCGTGGCGTTTGCGCACCTGGGCGGGCTGATCTCCGATGCCCTCTACGAGACGAAACGCAGTTTCTCGTCAAATGGGCAACTGCTCTCTGTCACGCCAGCACTCAAGCGGCTGTTGCAGGATGCAGGCAGCCAGGAGGTGCAGCAGGAGGTCTGGTACGTGAATTTCTCGGCGGGGATGCCGACACATGCAGACCTCTGCCAGAAGCTTTCCGAAACCTACCGGCTCGTCCAGCCCTTTCTGATCCGCACGGGAGTGACAACGCGGGAAGCAGTCGAACAGACGTATCAGCAGATGCTCTCGGAGATACAGTCGGATGACCTTTGTGCGGGTGCGTTCTCTCTGACTGTCTGGGGCACAAAGCCATAAGGATGCCATTGGAAGAGGCGGATTGCCGGCCGTTCATTTGGTGAGACGTCGAAAAAGCGTATAGATGAAATCGAACGGCTTACTCAGGAAATTATCCGCCTGGAAACCGTACTCAACGCCGAAGTGTACGCCGCGTTTGGCCTGAATGCCGGGGAGAGGCAATTGATTGAGGAGGAAACCAAATATACATATGGAGAGTGGTAGTGAATCCTCTTACACCAGCCCCTGGCGCACCGCATAGGCAACCGCTGCGGCCCTCCCTGGTACATCCAACTTCACAAAGATGTTGCTCAGGTGACGGTTTACGGTACGTGGACTGATTACCAGTAGCTCAGCTACCTCACGATCGGTATGCCCCTCCGCTACCAGCCGTAGCACTTCTTGTTCGCGTCTCGTCAGGCTGAGATCAAGATGGTAGTCAGCACGCTCTCTTTCTGGTTTATGAGCCATTGGCTGAGATGTATGTACCTGTACTGCCTCACCGTGGGACTCCTGTTGTACCAGTTGACTCACACCGGCTTGCAATGTATCCACCAGTTCGACCGAGCGTTGCATGCCATATGCTTGAAAAAGCCCCCGCGCCCGTTCGCATAAGTCGTGGATACGTTGCAAGGCAAACTGGCTCTGTGCAGATTGCATACCGCTTTGCATGAGTGCTGCTCGCGCCTGCTCATACAAAATAGCCGCTTCCTCTGGCGCATTGCGTACTCGTCGGCAGAGGGCCAACCCTGCTTCAAATGCCAGCTCGGCTCTCTCCCAATTGCCTGTCTGTATCTCTACCACGCCAAGAATGCGGTCAACTGCATTACCATAATACATAAATCCCTGCAAGGAGCGAATGCGCTCAATATATGTAGCTGCCTGCTCCCTCGCCTCCAGATGCAAGTACCCCTCAGCCAGAAAGGGCAGATAGAAATCGCCACCATAGCCCAGCGGCTCTAATTGAGCCGCCGCCCGCTTCAATTGCACTTGCGCCGCTGTTCGGCGTCCTGTTACAGCCAGAAAATGACCATAGAGCGCCAGGGTGCCGACATACCATTCTGTATTTGCTGCCGCCTGTATACTCTCCTGAAAGGCTGACTCCGCCTGCGGCCACTTGCCCTGACGAAAATACACTTCGGCCTGGGCCTGCATTACCATCGGTTGCAGTCGTGTATTCTGCGTCTCCTCTGCCTCCCGATACGCTTCTTGCAGATGGGCCTCACTCTCGGCCCATTTGCCCTCTGCCAGAGCTATCACTCCACAGTTCCAATAGAGCCAGCCCAGCGTATAGCGCACACCATACTGCCGCGCACGCTCTAAACCACGCTGTGTATACTGTCGCGCACGCTCTATCTCCCCCAAAGCCAGATAGATAATTCCCAATCCCTGCTCACCCAAAGCAGCATGGAACGGATCACCAATACTGACATAGAGTCCATGCGCTTGCTCTTGCAAACGAATAGCCTCATGTATATGTTCTCCCCAACCACGTAGCCAACCAATCAAGTGTAGAGCAAAGGCCTGACTTCCCCGGTCACCCATCTCCGTTGCCAATTGATGCGACTGCCAAAGGGCTTTCTCTGCTTCTTTTGCTCGATACGAGAGAATATCCAACGTAGCCTGTGCCTGTAATAGCAAGATGCGCTCGCTAGCACTTACCCGTGCTAACGTGAGCGCATTGTTGCCGCTACCGGCAAAACTCCTGCCTGGGAACCACGCTATATGCGTTTTCTGTCCTATCGTGCCATTTCCTTCTCTACTCATGCTGGCATCAAGAGCGGTTCGCGCTGCTTCAAGATGTGCCAGTGCCTGATCGTACTTACCCTGCATACGGTACACGTCAGCCATCAAGCGATTCGCCTGAACTATCTGTAGAGATACCTCTGGTGAATATCTTGAGGAAGATGGATAGGCTAGGGGCGACTTGCTCCCACCAGCAGCGTTCTCCATATGCATCCCTACAGGAAGCTTTTCCAATGCCGACTGAAATGCCTGGGCAGCCAGTTCAAGCTCGCCCAGCTTAAACCAGAGTTCACCAGTAGTAATAAAGAGTCGGGGTAATGAGGGAGCCTCTGCTACCCTCTCTCCAGCCTCAAGGAACCTGATCGCGAGACGAAAATGCCCAATAGCCTCACGATGTGCATGCCGCTGCGCCGCTTCTTCACCCGCCAGTAGATTCCAGCGCAGGGCCGCCGCTTTCGGCCCTCCCAACGTATAATGCTGCGCTAGCTCAGCAGCATGCTGCATAGCCGTCGCTGCATACATCGTCTCCAGAGCTGTTCCAATGGCACTATGTAATGACCGTACCCGCGCTGCTGGCACCTCGGCCCGCAATACCTCCTGCACAATACCCTGACAAAACATGTAGCTAGCAGGTATAAGTTCAGAGGTCGCTACAGGAGCCATGCTATCATATTCAGCCTGATAGGCTCCTTGCCTATCAGTAGGCACCATCAACGCAACAATCTGGGCTTGTGTGGCCTCTTCAATCAGGGTCAATACCTGATCCTCTGCCATTTGCTCACATACTCTCTGCAGTGCTATTAAGGGAAATGTGCGGCCAAAGAGAGCTGCAACCCGTAAAAGCTCACGGCAAGCAATACTTAGCTCATTTAATCGTTGTCTCACAGCCAGAGTAATACTCTCCGGCAGTGCCGAACTCACCTCTGCCTGCATATACCACGTCCCCTCACGTAACACCAGTTGACGATGAAGTATCACGGTACGCACCAACTCTTCTAGAAAGAAGGGATTGCCCTCGGCCCGCTCAAGCAAACGTTGTGCCAGACCCTGTGCCAGTGTCCCAGGCAGCAGGGCATGCATATGCTGTTCCATCGCCTCCCTATCCAGCGGTCCAAGCGGCAGGAAGAACAGTAGTCTCTGACGTATAAGCTCGCTCAATGCTTTAGCCGCGTTTCTACTTGCATGCGGTGTCACTATTTCCTCATCGTTGTGGTCCCGCACTATCGTTGGTGGACGTGTCACTCCAACTAAGGCCACGCGACTACTATGCAGGCGCACCGTCAGATACAAGGTCAGTTCCAGGCTGGCACTATCGGCCCATTCCATATTATCAATTGCCAGTAACACCGGCTGTTCCATAGCCACACGCTCTAAGAGCGTAGCTACCGCATCCATCAGGCGAAATTTTTCTTGCTCAGGTGAAAGCACCTCCGCTGGCACGTGTACGCCCACCATATTCAGCAGTTCGGGTAACAAGCGGCTCAATGCAGTTATCAGAGGCATACCTACCAGGGCAAATTCCTTTATTTCGTTGCTATCTTTACCTTCTTGCTCGCCATCTTCATGAGGTGTAGCTATCAGCCCCATATAACGGCGCAGTTGCTCCGTTGTGGCCGAGCGTAAAAATGGACGTAAAGCCTCGATAAAAGGTAGGTAAGGAAACGTGCGTCCCAGTGCATATGTACGTCCTTCGAACACCCGGAAACCCATAGTGAGTGCCTCGTTCAACATCTCCGCCAGCAAACGTGATTTACCCACCCCCATCTCCCCGCTGATCGTCAATGCCCGTGTTCCTACTGGTAAATTATGCAAAACTGTGTTCAGCACAAGGCGCACCACCCGCTTCTCGGTCTCCCGACCTACCAGCGGTAGAGACTGGTGCGCAACATCTACATTCAGAAATGGGTCAACGAATGGTACTTGCATACGACTTACGTTTTCTTATACGGGGTACAAGATCGTGATAAATGAAGAGGCCATAAAACACGATCAGAAATGGCACATCAAACAAAAAATAGAGCCAGAAAATCGGTGCGGCCCCTAGCCACAAGAGATGATACAGGAGAGCCAGGGCGACCAGCGTTCCATAGACCACGGCCACCAGTGCCAATGGCCGTACCCTCGCCCATTCTCGCTCCGTTGCCAGCCAGATCGCTCCTACGGCGTTTCCGAGAATGATCGCACCAATAAAGCGATCCAGCATAGCGGGAATCGCTGTCGGCCATACGAACCAGTGCAGTTCTGGCAAAAAGAAAAAAGCGAGACCGACTCCCAGATTAAAAAGACCCGCGAACAACGCCAGCCCCCGCTCCGGCAAGCTAAAGCGACGATGATCCATTTTCCGCCCTCCTCGTGCATTACATCCTGCTCAGATTATATGACATGACTGCAAAGAAGGGAACAAAGCATGATGACCGCAAGGGTCATCACTACTATATTACGCCTTTTGCCCGTCCTTCGTGTATAGTAGTGATGACCCTTGCGGTCATCATGCTTCTGCCGTCATCATGCTTCGTGCTCTTCTATATTACGCCTTTTACCCGTACTTCGTGTATAGTAGTGATGACCCTTGCGGTCATCATGCTTCGTGCTCTTCTCTGCTGTTAAATCACCGGCTACTATATTACGCCTTTTACCCGTCCTTCGTGTATAGTAGTGATGACCCTTGCGGTCATCATGCTTCTGCGGTCATCATGCTTCTGCGGTCATCATGCTTCTGCGGTCATCATGCTTCTGCGGTCATCATGCTTCTGCGGTCATCATGCTTCTGCGGTCATCATGCTCGTACTCTTCTCTGCTATTAAATCACCGGCAACGTTTGCCCATCTGTCAACGCCTGCGGCCCGGCATGTAACGCTCCATGCCCCCCATCAAACGGCGTGCCTGCCAGGGTGGGATTGTGCAAGACAGCACGCGCAGCTGGCAGTCCATCAAACCAGATACCCACATGCTCTAGCTGAATACCAGAGGCTGTGCCCGACTGATCCTGTGATGTTCCCGGATTACGGTTATCTGCCGCAAAGGCGACAAACGTAATCAGGTGAAACACGGACTCACCACTACCATCGCCCCGCGTGATCACATCCCCGACATACTCTGCATGTCCAAAAGGCTTTGCCGAGAGTTCAGTAAAGAAGACCGTAAATTTGTTATTGGGCGGCATATTCTGCACATCTACCGTTACCGTATCAAAATCGTTCGCCACTGGATTTTGAAACACTGTCACCAGTCCGCTCGCTTTAGGAAACAAGCTCTTAATACCCGATGGAACCAACGGAAACTGGATAATCAGCGTCGGGTCCACTGACGATAAAACCTTCACCGTCGGAGCTACCTGACCGGCACTGCCAAAGCTCGGTACGCGCAAGGCCGGTGCGGTTGTCGGAAAACTCGGCTGCCCACCGGTTGTCGCTGCCGTCCCCGTTCCTTGCCCCTTCTGCGCCGGTGTACTATCACAGGCACTTATTAGCAGAGTCAACAGCATGATCACCGCCAGAATGATACCTGGTCGTACATGTCTCAACATGTGCATCCTCCTTGCTTCCTAAAACACTGGGGCGATCTGCCCATCCGTCATCGCCTGCGGTCCCGCGTGTAGTGGGGGATTGCCACCATCGAAGATCGTTCCCTGCAGCGTGTCATCATTTAATACCTTTTGGGCGTCCGTCAGCGACGAGAACCACATTCCCATGTGCTCAAGATTGATGCCAGAGGTCACTCCTTCGTGATCATCCTGCGATGTACCGGGGTTACGCGCATCCATGGCAAAGGCCACAAATGTAATCAGCTGGAAGATCGATTCACCACTGCCATCACCCCGCGTCGTCAGGTCGGCCACGTACTCTACATGCCCAAACGGCTTATTCGCCAGCTCAATCAGGAAAACCGTAAATGTAATGTTCGGTGGCATATTCTGTACATCCAGCGTCACCGTATCCGAAGTGCTGTTATCGCGATCTCCCCGCACAATCGTCACTAATCCGGTTGCCTGAGGGAACGCAGTCTTAATGCCGCTTGGCACCAGTGGAAACTGCAAAATCGTGGTCTTTCCCAGTGAACCCAACACATGCACGGTCGGGGCTAGATCGCTATGTTGTAGCCCGGCATTACTTGAAAACAGATGTTTTCCGGTGTAACTCTGCGCATTACCTGCCGCATTTGCCGGTATAGTCGTCAGTAACAGCAATATGCACAGCAATAGACTTCCTGGAGCTATCTTGCGCAAAAATGACATCTCTCTCCTCCTTTTGAGGCATACTTCACCATATCCTAAAACACTGGATTGGTCTGTCCATCCGTCATTGCCTGTGGTCCTGCGTGCAGTGCCGGACTGCCACCATCAAAAGGAGTTCCCTTCAATGTCGAGTCGTTCAATATCTTCTGCGCATCCGTCAGTGAAGAGAACCACATGCCCAGATGCTCCAACTGGATACCCGATGCCTGTCCGCTCTGATCCTGGGACGTGCCAGGATTGCTTGCATCCATGGCAAAAGCCACCAATGTAATCGCCTGGAACGTCACCTCACCTGAACCATCGTTGCGCGTATGCAGATCGGCCACATACTCCGCGTGTCCAAACGGCTTATTCGCCAGCTCAATGAAAAAGATCGTAAACGTGGTATCGGGCGGCATATGCTGTACATCCACGGTCACCGTTTCAAACAAACTCACCGCCGGATTACCTTGCACAATCGTCACCACCCCGCTCGCATTCGGAAAAGCTTTCTTAATGCCACTGGGAAACAGGGGGAATTGAACAATCACGCTCGGTGCTTGCGAGTTCAGCACCTGCACCGTCGAAGCCAGTTGATGCTGCGCAATGCGCTGCTGCAACGTTTTTGGCTGAAATGTCTGTGTACGTATCTGCCTCGCACTTGAACTGGCTCCAATCGTCTGCGCAAACACGGTCACCATCACTGCCAAAGCCGCCAGCATCACCCCCACAAAAGCGGAACGACGTACCATACCAAATCGTCTCATAGTAGCTCCTCCCATCGGAAAAGGTTCTCTAAAAAACACGTGTATCTCTCATGTGGCCGTATACACTTATTACTCGGACATACCGGCCCTGTCTTTATACTACTGGAAGCATACTCGTGAGTTGGCTGATAAACATGTGCAAGATTACCCATTTTTTGGCTCATGACCACTTTGGAAACGTCATGCGCCTGCGGCGCATGACGTTTCACTTTGGGGACAAACTGCCTGCTTCCTTATGGCGATGTCGTTACCTCTAACGTTTGGTGTGAATTAGAAGCGGTATGCCCCCAAAGTGGTCATGAGCCAGTTGAATTTTCACATTTACACCCCATAGACAAAAACTGACCCTTCTCTTCGTCCATATAGTGGGCATCGTCTTAAAGGGCACGTTGTCCCGTTACTACTCGCCGCTCCGAGAGAAAAAGATAAGCATGACAAGAAAAGGAGGCAGCATTATGGCAGGAATTGACGGTTTCACGCAATGTGTCAGTAATGCATTCGTAAAATATGCCAGTGGAGGAGACTTCTTCACACTGGCATCCGAATGGTCAGACTGTAATATGAACTACTTCAAAGAGCTACAACAGGGGGGAGTTGCAGGTCCTTTTACTGATTTCTCCGCATTATTCCAGCTTCTGAATGCTCATTCCCTTCTGCTGTTTGATGCGCTGCAACGAGAGCAAAAGCTCATAAAGGAAGTCGAGCATCTAAAAGCACAACTAGCTGAAGCAAGGGACATACCGTGACGGTACGGTAGAAAAATATCCAGAGTATTACAAGCCTTGTCGTAAAAAGCTGGGTACTCAGTACCATCCCAATCCATTCCTGCATCAGGCAATGTCCGTCGGGGCAATTTCACTCTGCCAGGATATGGGTAAAAGAGGCCACAAGCATGGGAAACATCCTTACTGTCGCGCTTAACGCCGCAATAGATACGACCTTAACTATTCCTTCCTCCTTCACTCTAGGAGAGTCGCATAGAGCAGGCGATGTTCTGAAGTTGCCAGGAGGAAAGGGAGTCAATGTCGCACGTGTCCTACATACCATTGAGGTTCCGGTCCATGTGATCGGCCTCGCTGGTGGGTCGATGGGGGCATTCATCACAGAAGGTCTTGCCCAGGAGGGTATCAACTCAACCTTCCTGCCCATTGCTGGGGCTGCTCGCACCTGTACCGCGATAGTCGAACTCGACCGTCACCGAGTGACCGAGATTAATGAGCCAGGCCCAACCATCACAGATACAGAGGCACAGGCTTTCCTGGACCTCTATGAGACCTTGCTCCCGGAGGCGTGGGCCATCGTTCTCTCCGGTTCACTGCCGTCCGGCCTACCCGACGACTACTACGCTTTGCTCATGAAGCGAGCCCACACCCTCGGCGTCCCAACCGTCCTCGATACAAGTGGCCGTTCCCTGCGTCCAGGATAGTCTCGACTTTGCACCACTACACATTCTCAGAACTCGACCCCTCTTTGAAGTGGTGCTATGATCACATGAGGAAGAGCACTGCTCATTTGTTGAGCAACTTCGGGGGTGATACGCGCATCGGTGATCAGAGTGTGAACGATGTTAAGAGGGGCAATCAGGCTAGCGAAAGTGAGATTAAATTTTGTATGATCAGCCAAAATAAAGACTTGTCTCGCACACTTGATCATCTGACGCTTGACCGGAATCTCTTCTGGAAAAGGACTGGTGAGCCCGTGATGCAAAGAAATTCCACGTAGACCGATAAATGCCTTATAATTAATATTAATCAATATTAATCATCTCAGAGAGATGAGCGGAAAGAGGAATTGTTTATGTTGATTGCTATGGCAGGACTTCCTGGAACGGGAAAGAGTACTCTTGCCCAACGCATCGCTGAGGCATGCGCTGGCATCGTGCTCAATAAAGATCCCATTCGGGCTGCACTCTTTCCCATTGCTCAGATTGAGTATTCCATCAGGCAAGACGATTTCTGCATGTCCATTATGTTTCAGGTTGCCTCCTATATACTTCGGAATGACCCATCTCAGCATGTCCTTCTGGACGGGCGAACTTTTTCACGCAAGTATCAGGTAGCGGCTCTAGAGCAATTGGCAGAGGAGCTCAAGACGCCTCTGAAAATTATAGAGTGTATCTGCTCTGATGAAACAGCCCATAAACGTCTAGGAGATAAGGTAACGATGGGAGTGAAGCATCTAGCAAGCAATCGAGACTATAATCTCTATCTTGCAATCAAAGCATGCTTCGAGCCAATTCGTGAGCCAAAGCTGGTAGTAAATACAGATGATGACCTGGCACAATGTCTGGCATCGTGCCTCTCCTACGTGTCCATCTAAAAAATGAATGCGGGTGAGCTATAGCCACGCATGGAATTTGTCCAGGCTCAATGACAGGAAGAGTAGGAATAGATGCCATGTTACAGTGATGCAAAGCGACGGAGGTGCAAAGTTTATGAAGATAGCAACAGTTACACTTAATCCGGCGATTGACCAGACAGTGCAAGTTGATAATTTTCAGCTAAATAGAGTCAATCGAGGCCTGGCGATAAAGTTTGATGCCAGTGGTAAAGGAGTGAACGTTGCATCATTCCTGGCAGACTACGGATACAACACCGCAGTAACGGGCTATCTCAGTCAGGACAACATTGGAATCTTCGAGAAGTTCTTTGCATCCAAAAGTATTGATGATTATTTCGTCCGCATTCCTGGAAGCACGCGCATCAATGTAAAAGTTGTTGATGAGGTTAACCAGCAGACGACAGATATCAATATGCCTGGTCAAACTCCTCCTCAGGAAGCAATGAGGACACTTCTCGAAACAATCGAGCACCTGTCGAACTCTTGCGATTGGTTTGTATTATCTGGCTCCTTGCCCCCACACATGCCTACCACAATCTATGCTACGATCATCGCCCAACTCAAGCGGAAAAACAAGCATATCATCCTGGATACGAGCAGGGATGCTCTCCGTGAAGGTATCCAGGCAGGCCCAACTATTGTGAAACCCAATATTGAGGAGTTGCAGCACCTCATTGGACATGCTTTGACGAGCGAAGCTGAAATTCAGCATGCAGCCCATCAACTCCTGAGCGAAGATCTCGAGCTGGTTGTTGTATCAATGGGGAAACAGGGAGCAATGCTGGTTGAGCAAGAAACAACGCTTATCGTGACTCCTCCTGAGGTGGCAGTGAAGAAGACCTTTGGGGCCGGAGATGCCATGGTCGCCGGTCTCATTACGGCTCGCATAGAGGGATTGAGTCTAGCTGATTGCGGACGCTTGGCTACGGCCTTCTCGGTGGGGGTGATTGCGCATCTCAGCTACAATCTGCCCGCTCGTGATACGCTTTGGCGGTATTTCCATCAGGTGAATGTCAGAAATTATTAAGTACACCCCTTGTTCTTTTCAAGGGAGAAAGAAGGATATTTTATGAGTGAACTCTTAGGGAGACGCTTTCATCGGCTCTTTGGCGCGGATGGGCGATCTGTGGTCATCGCTATGGATCACGGAACGACTGATGGTGCTGTAACGGGGTTTGAAAACCCGGAGAAGGTACTGGAGCAAGTGATAGCTGGTGGGGCTGACGCAATTCTAACCAGCGTTGGCATTGCCCGGCATTTTAGCAAGCAACTTAAAGATGTAGGTTTAATGATCCGCTGTGATGGAGCCACTTCGCCCCTTTTGGAACGTCCACGAGAACTTGTTATAGGTATTGATGATGTTCTCATGACGGGGGCAGATGCCGCAGCAGCGATGTACTTTCCTGGCATCGTGAATGGTCATGGTTCAACAATTTATTTTCCTCGTTTGGCTGCAGAAGCTCATCGCTGGAACATTCCCGTCATGGCTGAGGCTCTGCCATATGGTTTCGAAGAGCATCCCGCCGCTCGGTCTGTAGACCCAGTGGCAGATACATGCCGCATGGCAGCTGAAAATGGAGCTGATATCGTAAAAACTTTCTATACAGGTGAATGCGAAAGTTTCAAGAAGGTCATCCGTTCATGTTACGTGCCAGTCCTGGTATTAGGTGGTCCGAAAACGCACAGCGACTGGGATTTCCTGGCATCTATTCGTGGTGCTCTGGATGCAGGGGCTGCTGGCGTCGTTATTGGTCGTAACGTTTGGCAATCTCCCTCTCCCACAGGTATGACACAGGCACTGGTGGCTCTCGTTCATGATGATGTGAGCGTGGATGACGCACTCCATATTTTGCGTGATAGTAGATAAGGTAACGTCAGTAGCAAGTAGCTATACATAGTATCAAGAAGGTGTTCGGTAGAGACGGTGCTCATCCTCACCCGATGAGCATGAGTATACGAAGGAGTATCATTATGTACCTCGTTGGCATCGATGTTGGCACAACGAATACTAAGACTGTCATTTTCGATGTAGAAACTGGGCATATCAGTGCTGTCGGGAGCTGCCGCACCATAGCGCGTCATCCAATAGCGGAATGGAGCGAATTTGACGCAGAAGACTTATGGGGAACAGTTCTGCAGAGTATTCAAGCTGCTGTTCAGCACTGCGATCAACCTGAACGCATCCGTGCTATCTCCGTTGCCAGCATGGGGGAGTCAGCATTCCCCATAGACGCTGAAGGAAACGTATTATACCCTGCCATTGCCTGGTACGACCAACGTACAGTCGCCGAGTCACAGTGGTGGGAGGATACGGTTGGTCAAGAGCGCATTTTTAACATTACAGGACAGATTCTACATCCAGTGTTTGGCGTGAACAAGCTGCTCTGGCTGCGTAATCACGTTCCACAGGTATTTGAACGTATCCATCATTGGTTAAGTATTGAGGATTTTGTGCTGTGGAAGCTAAGTGGGAGCTTTGCTACTGATTACAGTATCGCCTCACGCACAATGCTCTTTGATCAAAGCACGCTCACCTGGTCAGAACCACTCCTCCAGCAGGCAGGGTTACCTGCTATGTGGTTCTCGCCTGCCTTTCCCAGTGGAACCGCTATTGGTACCGTGCGCAAAGAAGTTGCTGAGAAGACAGGCTTACCGCAACAAGCAATTGTGAGTACAGGTGGACATGATCATCTCTGTGGCGCGTTAGCCGCTGGAGTGACACGCCCAGGTCATCTGCTTGAATCAATGGGTACAGCTAGCGTTCTTCTGTCAGTGAGCAATGCCTTCCAGCCAAGTCGGGAACTGTTGGCAGCAGGCTGCACTAGTTATGCTTATGTCATACAGCATACCTACGTTACCCTGGGTACGCTGAACTTCGCCGGAGGCGCACTGGAATGGATTGTGACATTGCTCTATGGCCAGGGAAAACAGGGGTCCGTCTCCTCAGAGATCTATACTCAGGCACTACGTGAAGCTGCAGAGATACCTCCTGGCGCACGTGGTGCTACCGTTTTACCCTCCTTTCTTGGTTCCGGCACACCCTATGTACAAAGCTCAGCACGCGGAGCAATTCTTGGCCTGACACCTTCTCACAACCGTTCAGAACTGTTGCGTGCGCTCATGGAAGGCCTCGCTTTCTGGCTGCGCGATAATACGGAGATGCTCTGTAACCTGGGTATCGCCCCATCTCAGCCCGAAATCACTGTGATTGGTGGCGCTACTCAAGCTACACCATTGTTACAGATCAAGGCAGAAATAACCGGTTGCCCGATCAAAGTACCTCAGATTACTGAGGCAGCAGCAACTGGTGCAGCATTGCTCGCAGGCATGGGTGCAAATATATTTCGCTCAGGGGAGGAGGCAGCCGCTTCGGTCCAGCATACCGCTCAGATCTATGAGCCCGACGCACAGGTAGTTGAAATCTACAATACGATCTATGAGCAAACGTACCTGCCACTTCGCCGCTTATTAATTTGAGCAGAGGGTATGATATCAAATTCGGTTGAAGAGTAATCAAAAGCGGGAGTGCAAGGCGGCCGCTCTTGCCGGGAAATCAGGTGTCCTCAAATAATCACCTTTCAAACGGCCTTGATAGAACTTCTTCAGAGAGGAAAGGAGGCATTAACTGTTATTGTCGTAGCGGTCTTTAGTCAGAACGTCCTATTTTTCAAGGAGGAACTTGAAATGGAAGACACAGAACTTGGCAAAAAATCTCTTAGTCGCCGTGAATTTCTCGCTGGAACAGCTGCTGTCCTCGCCGGAGGTAGCCTCCTGGCCGCATGTGGAGGCAGCACCTCAACTGGAGGCAGCACCTCAACCCCCGGCTCTGGCTCCACAAGCTACACGTTCGTACTGATACAAGGCGTCAAGGGCGATCCCTTCTACGTCACTATGCAGAAAGGCGCGCAGGCGATGGCGGATAAACTAGGGGTGAAGCTCCTCGTCGATGGACCTGCTCAGTTCAGTGCTACCCTCCAGGCACCTATTGTTGATGCCTACATCGCAAAGAAGGTCGATGTGATGATTATCGCGGCATGTGATAAGCAAGCCATGATCGCGCCATTGATGCGTGCGAATGACGCGGGCATCAAGGTCATTTCTGTCGATACCTTTATTGGCAATGGTGATTATGTGAATGGCCCTGTGACCTTCCCGCTGTCCTACATTGGTTCCGATAATGTCCAGGGAGGAATGATCGCCGGGCTGGCCCTTATCAAGGCCATTGGCAATAAAGGCGGGATTTACATTGAAAATGTGACTCCTGGTATCAGCACCACCGATCAACGGCAACAGGGTTGCGAGCAAGCGATTCAAGCGACGCATGGGGCGGTGACGCTCGTTGGCTCGAATTATGACAATGATAGCGCTGCAACCGCTTCACAGCAAGTATCGGCGTTGTTATCCAGCAACAAGGGAGCACAGGTCAAGGGCATCTTTGGCACCAACCTGTTCAGTGCTGAGGGAGCAGCTCAGGCCGTCAAGAATGCCAACAAGCAGGGGCAAATCAAGATCGCGAATTTTGATGCGCCTCAGGAGGCTATCAATGACCTCAATAACGGCGCGGTCGACCTGGTCATTGCCCAGAAACCGGCTGACATGGGTAGCACCGCCGTTCAATACGGAGTGTACGCTCTGACCGGTAAAACCAGTTCCATTCAGAAGCGCGTCGCCACAGGCTATGTCGTCATCGACAAAACCAATGTGAACGATCCAGCTTCGCAGAACGCCATCTATAAGAGTTAGCTAGTTAGCTTGCCGGTGGCTCCTTGCCACCGGCACAGGAGAAATTCTATGAACGTGTCTAATGTAGCTACCCCGGATGCAAAGCAGAGCCCGCCAAAGAAGACAGCTCTGAGACCACTTGATATTGTCAGTAGGGGGTGGTCGTGGCTGTTCCTGCTCGTGCTGATTATCTTCTTCTCTTTCACCGGGCAAGGCTTCCTGAACCTCTTTAACTTTCAAACCATTGGGGCAGACATGTCGCTGGTGTTGATTATGGCATTGGGTCAGACCTTCGTCATTCTCTCAGGAGGCATCGACCTCTCGGTAGGCTTTGTGATGGGCTTAGCGTCAGTCGCCGCGGCCCTGGTCATGAGCCGCATGGGGGGCAGCGCGCCACTGTTCGTTGTAGTATTGGCCGGAACGGCTGTCGGCCTGGGTATTGGCCTCATTCCCGGCTTGGTGAACGGCCTGATCATTGCCCGACTGCGTGTGCCGTCTTTCATTGTCACGCTGGGTATGTACGGTATTGCCCGTGGTGCGGGCTTTATTCTCTCGGGTGGACAACCTGTTAGCATACAGACGAATGGCATCGGACAGATCGGCAACGGGTACCTGCTTTACTACCTGCCCGATGGACGTTTCAGCTTCTTCCACCTGCCCTCAAATCTGCAGGGAGTACGTCCCAGTCAGATTGTTCAACTGCTTCCCTTTCCCTTGATTTTCCTGGTCGTGGTGGTCCTTATTTGTGCCTGGCTGCTCTCGCAGTCGCGCTTTGGCAGACATACCTACGCCGTTGGTGGGAGCGAAGAGGCTTCGCGGCGTGCGGGTATCCCCGTGGTCCGTCATACCATTCTGATCTATGTGCTTTCGGCGCTCCTGGCATCCCTGGCCGGTGTGCTCTACACGATGCGCTTCAGCAACGGGGCCGCAGATGTGGGTGATCCTCTCCTCCTCACCTCCATCGCTGCGGTGATTATCGGTGGCGCCTCGCTCTTCGGTGGTGAGGGGACCATCCTCGGCACGGTGATCGGCGCACTGATTATCGCGATCATCCAGAATGGCCTGATCTTTCTGGGAATTAATCCGTTCTGGCAGTTCATTGCCGTGGGCGCGGTGATTATCCTGGCTGTTCTTGTCGATCAGGCGAAAAAGCAGCTGGTTTAGCAGAGTTCATGGGAACAGGAGAAACACATTATGGCTGATGTACAACCGATCTTACAAGTCAAAGATCTCTATAAACGCTTCGGTGGCCTGGTCGCGGTAGATCATGTCAGCCTGGACATTCATCCCGGCGAAGTGGTAGGGCTCCTCGGAGACAATGGCGCGGGCAAGTCAACGCTCATCAAAATGATCTCCGGTGCCTATAAACCCGACGGCGGCCAGATCCTTCTGAATGGTGAAGCGGTATCGTTCTCGACGCCGCTGGAAGCACGACGGCGCGGGATAGAAACCATCTACCAGGACCTGGCCCTGTGCGACAATCTCGATGCCAGTGCAAACATCTTCCTGGGTCGCGAGAGAATGCGCCATCAACTCGGCATTTTTAGAGTGCTTGATCGCCCCTATATGCTTCGCGAGTCACGCCAGGTCCTCGATCAACTGGATATCCGCATTCCTGAGTTGCGCAGTCCTATCCGCCAACTCTCTGGCGGCCAACGCCAGGCCGTCTCCATTGCCCGTGCTGTGTACTGGAACGCCCGTTTAATGATCATGGACGAGCCAACTGCCGCACTGGGTGTACCAGAGCAACTCAAAGTGCTGGAACTGATACGCACTTTACGCAATCAGGGCGTTCCCGTCATTCTGATCAGTCACAATATGCAGGATGTCTTTGCTGTGGCGGACCGGGTAATCGTAATGCGTCGTGGAAACAAAGCCGGTGAACGAAAGATCAGCGAAACCAGTGAGAATGAAGTGGTGGGCCTGATGGTTGGTGCTGAATACACTCAGGTGATCAAAAAGATTCATGACGCCCCAGAGGAGGTGCGCATTACGACACACGACGAGAGCGAAAAGGATATCAGATAGTGTAGACAGCAACCCAAGGAGGTAGAGCGACCCTTGAGGTCGCCCTCCAGAAGCCATTTTATTCCTATTCAGGGAGGTATTAGCTATGTTAACTCAAAGTCAGGTACGGCAGATGCAAGAGCGGGCGACACAGATATTGGCTCAGGCTGGTATTGTATTGACGCCGCAAGAGCAGACACAGATCGAGGTGGTCGACTTTGGCCTGAGCGAATTAGAGCGCACAGGTCTGCAACTTGTCATTTATATCAACAATGAGCGTTACTGTGCTAAAGAGCTGGTCATGACACCGCGTCAGACTTGCGCACAGCATCGCCATCCACCACTCAGCGAGGCCAATCCGGGCAAGCAAGAAACCTTTCGTTGCCGTTGGGGCAAGGTCTGGCTCTACGTAGAAGGCGAGGCGAGCCAGACGATTCAGGCGCATGTACCGCAAGGCAGCGAACAATACTACACGATCTTTCACGAGATTGAACTGCATCCTGGCGATCAGTACACGATCCCGCCAAATACCTGGCACTGGTTCCAAGCGGGAGACGAAGGAGCCATCGTCTCCGAATTTTCGAGTCCCAGCTATGACGAGTTTGACCAGTTCATTGATCCTCGTATTTATCGTTTCACCAAAGTTACCGAATAGAAGATAGTGACCTTTAAGTGTATTACTGTTGCCTACGATAACAGCGAGTTGGCTTTTCAAACTGATTGCACATCTGTCAAATGTATAGTGCTCTTATGAGCAAGTGACCATCAGGATTTGATATAATATAAATGGCCCGAATATCTCGAAGTATCTCTACAAATCTTCGTGATAAGTAAGTGTGTATCTCCCAAAGGAGGAGGAGAGACTCCTCTCGCAGGAGAAAGAACAGAGCAAGCGCATCTTATTTGCCAAACGGCGTGCAGAGGACAGCTATTTTTCATGGCCTCTTGTCCTGACCAGGTTCTTGAATGGAGATGCGCTTGCCCTGAGAGAAAGAAGGGAGAAGCATGGAAACAACCAAAGTACGAATGTCACGTGGAAAGTTCAATGGGATCAATGCTGTGGCTGATGAACAGGGAGTCATTGCCGCTGCCGCCATGGATCAGCGTGGTTCGCTGCGCAAAGCCATTGCCAAGGCACAAGGAAGTGATGCCTCCGATGCCCAGGTGAGCGAGTTCAAGATACTGGTAACCGAGGTACTCACCCCCCATGCCAGTGCGATTTTGCTCGACCCTGAGTATGGGCTGGAAGCCGTGAAGCATCGGGCCAAGAATGCGGGGGTATTTCTGGCGTACGAAAAAACCGGCTACGATGCTGCGGTCAAAGGGCGGCTACCCGATCTGCTCCCAGAATGGTCTGTGCTGCGGCTCATGGATGCGGGGGCCGATGTGATCAAAGTCTTGATGTACTACGATCCAGACGACACAGAACATGTCAACACGATCAAAGAGGCCTTCATCGAACGCATCGGGGCAGAATGCACTGCCAACGCCGTGCCCTTTTTCTTGGAGGTGATTGCCTATAGCGACGAGATTGGTGATGACACCAGCCTCGCCTTCGCTCGTGTCAAACCCGACAAGGTCAAGAAGTATATGCGGGTATTCTCCCAGCCGCAGTACGGAGTGGATGTGTTGAAAGTAGAAGTTCCAATCAATATGCGTTATGTGGAGAAATCTAAGGCCAACCCCGATGGGCAAGTTGCCTATAGTTGGGACGAGGCCAAAGATCACTTCCGCGAGGCTGCCACCGCCACGCGCGTGCCCTTCATCTACCTCAGTGCCGGGGTGAGCAACGAGGTCTTCCTCGAGACGCTCGAGCTAGCCGCCGACGCTGGTACCCCCTTCTCTGGCGTGTTGTGCGGGCGAGCAACATGGCAGGAGGGCATCCCGGTGTATGGGCGAGGTGGGGCTTCCGCATTACGGAAGTGGCTCGAAGATGAGGGTGTACGCAACGTCGAAGCCTTAAATGAGGTCCTTCAAAAAGGGGCCAAGCCCTGGTGGGACTTCTATGGGGGCAAAGACAAGGTTGAGGTGGTAGACACACAGGTGTAATACCCATTGCTGATGGAGGACATTGGCCTGTGCGTATGAGCGGATACTAGTGTGATGCTTAGATCCGCTCGACCAAGTCGCAAGTACTACTATAAAGCATGCCACATTTGTACAGGGCTTAGCCCTGTACAAATGTGGCATGCTTTATAGTTACGAGACCTTCGTCTCTTTTCTCTGCTCTTCTTGCACTACTGCTTCCCGTTCCTTCTGCTTCTTCACCGCTTGTATCTCGTGTTCAAAGATGCGGCGTAGAATCGCTACTGCGCAGGCATATGTCGAATCCATGCCAAAGTACGACAGACTACCGGCCCCCAGATTCTTGCCACGTGTGTACGGTGTATCCGATGCATAGTGCAGAACACCCAGATCGTAGGGCAAACGCGCAAAATTGATATTCTCACCCCCGGGATAGCGCAGCAGGTACTGGTCTTCATAGACCGCGTTCAGGTACGGTCCGCTCTCCATCTCCACTACTGTATAGTTAGCTTGATAATAGAAATCCAGGTACTGGCGGTTTTGCAAGTACGTTCCCTTTGCTGAAACCGCCTTCTGATTATCCAGCACCGAACCATAGATCAGGTATGGTTGCACATCTTGAGCAATAAAACAATTGTCCAGCCAAAAGATGTTCTGGCTATGCTCATCCAAGACAACATTCGAGATCATGACATCTCCAATACTGCCGTTCAGCGTTGCCGCTTTACCGAGAACGTATATACCACGGATGTGCGTCAAATTCTCCATAATCTCACGCAGCATACGGTATGCTGCCATACCCAGCGGATAATCAATATTCAGCACGATCGCCGAACTCTCAGCTAGCTTGTCCATGCTAGGCATACGACAGCGTGGATCAACCTCCATCGGGTGTAGCTTGTCCAACTCAAACACCTGGGCATCAATTTCCAAGCCATGCCGCGCTCCTACATGCCAGATACCTCGCTCTTGCTCTTCGCTCGCACGTACACGTGCAAACTCTCTCCCTTCAGCTGTAGACATCCATTCACGGGCTGCAAAGTATAAAAAGTTTTGCCAATTTCCCGGCACAATGCCCTGCTGAAGCTTGAGGCACTCGTCGGCCAGGTACGGGTTCTGTCCACTCAACGCAAACCTCGTTAACTGATCCTGTCTGTTTAGCAGGCTACCTGACATCAGATTGACCAGGCTATGCGTGTTGCTGGACACAAAGTACACTGGTCTTTCCTCCAGGTTCAGTTTATCTAGCAGTTGCTCCACCGGTGTCCACCACTGGCGTGTTGCTCGCACGTAGCCCACATGCGAACCACCCAGCATACGCAGCAAGAAACTCTTGCGCTGCCGCCCAATCATCAGCAGATTCTCCCATAGCAGATCGCCCCAGATCAACTCAAGCCGTCGCCAATCACTCGGATGAATATGCAAGCGTTCCCGCAGCACTTTGGTAATCTCGGTAAAAACTGGCGATGTGGGATCCATGTGCGTCTCCAATAGCTGCATCGTCGTCGGATCGGCATTGAGCAGGTAGTACATCTTATTCCATTCGATCTGGAACGCCACCAGAACCGGCACAATATCATCGGTATCGCTTGCACTCGCCACATACACTGCCAGCGTCTCTTTGCCATCATAGAACCACTTTCTACGCCGCGCCGAAGCCGTCACCCCCTGCCAGCCATCTACATGAAATCCCTGCTGCTGAAACACCTCTTCCGACTGGCCCAACAGCACCAAGTTACAGTGAATAATGGAAGCTGGTAAACGCAGCACGCTATAAATGAAAGCCGACATATCAGGGTAGGGCGATCGTGCTTCGGGATGCAAGCTAGAGTCAATATTGTAGTGTGTCTGTACCAATGCCTTCAAACTAATCTCACCCGAACTGCGCAACAACGTATTATACGTCCGAATATACAACTCCACATCCCGCTTCCCCGCCTCGTGGCGTCCATCATCCTCAAAGGCCGTACTTGACGCCGTATGCGTCGTATTATGCTTATCCTCTACATGTTCTCTTTTCTCTTCATCTTCAATCATTCGCAAATCATCACTTTGCTGTCTCCCATCAAAGGGATCTGGTATATGGTCGTGAGATGTATTCTTGCGTGACATCTTTGTCTTCCTCTTTCTCAGTTGAGCTATACATGTTGTTTGAATAATTATACGCACAACTCATATATTATGGTAGGGTCAAACTCTCACAAGTGCATGGTAGCACATAGCCATGTGATCTCATTGGTCACGTGGCTATGTAGCTTTGAACAATACCCTTAGCCTTTGAACGGCATCACGTCAAAGGTTGCCAATAATTCAATATTGTTGGCTATTTGCTGGCCACTAGGCTCAAGAGCCTGCGTGACTGGATCAGTTCGGCCACTCACTGTATAGGTCGCATAGACTACCAGATCATTACGCAGTGAATGGTTCTGCAACAAGTCCGTATCGTTCATGGCTATGAGTTGCAAAGCATCTTTGCGTACCCGCACCAACCAGGCCTTGATGTTGTTGAGGTCGCTGTTGATCTGAGTCGCACGCTTCACCTGATCTGCGGGTGCCCCAGGGGATTGCGCTATCCCTGTGAGATGACGCCCAATATGTGTGACGTGACCAGGAGGATCTGGCACTTGCGCGCAGTCAAGGAGGCCAACCACCGTACTGTTGCGGATCGTGCCGCTCTGTGGCAATGACGGGCTGCCCGCAGGCGCGTAAGTCAACTCCTGGGGAGCGCATTTCCCATCAAGGTAGTAGAGGAGGTTGGTAAGCTGTTGGCGGATATCTGGTGCGGTTCCATGATCTCTTATCTCCAACGCTTCTTTCTGCAACTCCTCTAAGTTGCTTACAAACCAGTAATCTATACCTCCGTGTAGGTTCAATTTTTCAAGAGCCGGTTCAATAGCCAGCAAGTGGCGAACGTGATCGAGGTAACTAAAGTGATCTGTAGTTGCAGGGGTTTGAGGCAGTGTTGCAGTGTAACGCCACTTAGTTTTGTCGAGCGTCGGATTATTGGGAGGAGGATTCGTGTTCTCCTCAGTGACCAGGAAGCTGTTCATCGTCGTGAGCAAGTCACGGTGCTGACTATCCGCATAGGACAGCGTTGCTACACCTTGATTAAGAGCCAATGCGCCGAGGAAGATCGACTGGGTTTCGGTCTGGTTATCCTGTAGCCAGGCATAGTAGCTATTACCCGAGGCTGGAGCTGGAATATTCTGAAGTTGAATTTGCATACCATCATTGATACCTGGTACGCCCTGGCTATTGAGTTGTTGGCTACTGGTAAAAGCCGCATGCCCTACAATACTTGTCGACGAGTAACCTCTGAGAAGGAACACGCCTAGGCCAGAGCCAATAATCACAACGAGCAGTACTGCTCCAATAATGGCTATCAGGCCTTTGCGCTGGCGACCTGCTGGGCGAGAAGGCATCGATGCAGGCAGAGGAACAGGTGGAAGCGGTGTCTGTGGTAATACGCTCGCAGGTGCTTGCGATGGGGGCGGTCCAGAAGGAACTGTTGGCATTATGGTAGGCGGCTGAGGTGATTTAGAAGTCGGAGGAACAGGTTCTGGGTATTTTATGCCGGGAGGAGTATTCACATCCGCACCTACCGTCGGCAGGTCTGATGCCGATGAGGCCATGGTAGGAGTACTCATTTTAGAACGAACTGTTGGTAAATCTGATGCCGATGAAGCCATGGGTGGCCTATCAGTACGTACCGTCGCTATATCTTGTGGTAACGTTGAAGGAACATTCTGACCGGTATTGTGAAGAGAGACGGAGCGACCGATCGATAGAGGAACTGGTATGCCCACTGCTTCGGCAAGAGCTGCTGTCATGGCCGCTGCGGTGGGGAAGCGCTCCTGAGGATTTTTAGCCAGCGCACGAGAGATGACGGCATCCAATGCACGAGGAATACCCTGGCGCACCAGGCTCGGTTGAGGAGGGTCGGCCTGTAGATGCTGCATCATGATTGTGTAAGGAGAATCGCCTCGAAACGGCGGTGTGCCTACGTACATCTCATAGAGCATAATACCGAGAGAGTAAATATCACTCTCTTTGGTGGGCTGCGTTCCTCGTACCTGTTCCGGCGAGATATACAGCGGGGTACCTATAGACACACCTGCTGCGGTCAGTGTGGCTTCTCCCAACAGCTTAACGATCCCGAAGTCGGTAAGAATAGGTTCGCCCATGGGATTGTGCATCGTATTGCGTGAATCAAGCAGAATATTTGCTGGTTTGATATCACGATGAATGATTCCATGTTGATGAGCATAGTCAACGGCGAGACTGATGGGGGCGAATACATTCACAAATTCACTTGCCGACGGAAAGTTGCGTATAGCAGAGGTTCTGCGAATATAATCTGCTAATGTTTGCCCTATAACGTAATCCATAACCATGTAGGCTGTCGGCCCATCGCCTCCTGGTGAAGCTATCTGGAAATCATACACCTGCACAATATTGGGATGGCGCAGCGATGCGATAGCCTGACCTTCCCGTACAAAACGGGTCATGAATTCAGGATCAGAACCTAGTTTTGTATGTAAAAATTTAATCGCGACATAACGTTTCAATTGGGGATCAAAGGCTTTCCAGACCTCAGCCATGCCTCCCTGCCCCAGGCGTTCCTGTAATTCATATTTACCAAGACGTTTTGGTAGATTACTACTCATGGAGAGCTCCTGTTCTTAATAGAGTATCTGCTTATTGCGTGTTTGCATAGTCATATAGTTCTCACCAAAGAAACGTCAACGCATCTCGTTTTTCTCGCCTGTTTTATGGGTAGGTGCCTGATCGAGGTACCTACCCATAAAACAGGTTATACTGGCTCATACTGAATCACTGCTGTCGGTGAAATGTAAATGCGGTCTCCTTTGCCCAGAGTGTGCCGATCAACACGCTGTCCCTGGAAGGTCAAGCCGTTCAAGCTTTCCGCATCCTCAATCAGCCAGGTACCGTTTATCTCGTCCCAGCGAATCCTTGCATGCAGGCGCGATACACGGCTAGATGGCACTGGCACATCATTGCTTGCCAGACGTCCCACGGTGAGAGTATCCTTATTGAGCTGTCGCTGTCCCACGACCTTGCCATCTACTTCTACCAAAACGCGGGCATTGAGCATTTGCCGCCCATTCCCATTGCTGCTTATTTCCTTAACTCGACGATCTTTCGCTGGTGATGCAAGTACAGGTTCGGGTGTGCTGACAGGTGCTATCACAGGAGAGGACGATGCTACTTTCTGTCCATGCTGCTTAAGCATCTTCATGAGTTCTGCCTGAGGAACGATCACCGAGGCACCAGCATAGTCTACGTTGTAGCGGTTCTGTTCTTTGAGCAGACCCGCAAACACGCCATCCTTACGCTTTAATTCCTTATAGGTACCCTGCTCAACAATTTGCCCATCCTTCAGCACAATGATCTCATCGACGTTACCAAGCGTACTGAGGCGGTGGGAAATCATCAATACGGTGCGTCCCACAACTAAGGTATCAATGGCGCGTAAGACTTCGACTTCTGCCTCAACATCCAGGGCAGCAGTAGGCTCATCCAATATCAAGATGGGCGAATCACAGAGGATGGCACGGGCAATGGCTAAGCGTTGGCGTTGTCCGCCGGAGAAGTTCTTGCCACGTTCGCGTACCTTTGTTTCGTAGCCATCGGGCAAATCCAGAATGGTTTCGTGGATGTGCGCTTGTTTCGCCGCTTCTACGATCTCTTCCATGGTGGCTTCTGGTCGGCCTATCTTGATATTCTCAAGAATAGTTCCCTCGAAGAGTACCGAGTCTTGCAACACTTGACTGACATTGCGACGGAGCAGCGAGAGGGGGTAATTGCGATTATCAAGACCGTCAATTTTCAAGGAGCCCTGCTGCGTTTCATAGAAGCGAGGGATCAACTTGACGAGGGTGGTTTTTCCACCACCAGAGAGTCCGACGAGCGCGACTTTTTTGCCTGCGGCAATATGCAGGTTGATGCCCTTCAGGATAGGACGGTCGGCGGTGTAGCCAAAGATGACATTTTCAAAAGCTATCTCACCTTTGAGCCGCTGTGGACCATAGTAAGGTATCACGTTATCAGTAACTTCAGGTGCTTGATCGAACACTTCTTGGATACGCTCGGCTCCCGCAGCGGCACTTGTGGCGACATTGGTCAACTTGGAAAGATCCTTCATTGGTTGGTACAACTGCTTCAAGAGCGAGAGGAAAAGGAGCAGGGTACCAGCACTGACAGGTGGGCTAGCTTTGACGTTGATGATGGGAAATGTTCCAGTTGCCAGAGCGAAGCCACCCATCCCAATGATGATAGCTGTACCCACGGTTACTAAGATATTCACAACCGGGGTAAATTGCGCCTGGAGGATACCCGCCTCGAGTCCGGCCTCGCGGCTTTTGCCAACATAGCGGTTAAAGCGCGTCGCCTCACGGTCTTCCAGCGAAAAGGCTTTGAGCACAGTAATGGCACCAACATCCTCGGTGGCAACATCTGCCACTTGTCCTACCGCCTTGGACGCCCTTTTGGCTGCCGCCTTAATGCCCCGCGTGTAGGTCAAAATGATGACGAAAAGGGCTGGGAGGATCACAATAGAGATCAGTGTTAATCCTACCTGTGCTTGAAGCATGAGCACAACAGCTGTGATGAGGGTTAGGATGCCACCAAGCAGATCAACGAGACCATCGGTGATCAACTTTTCGATGTTGGCAATGTCGCCTGTAATACGCTGAATAAGATCGCCCTTCTTTTGCTTCCCATGCCAATCCAGTGACAGGCGCTGTAACTGGTCAAAGAGATTCTTGCGCAGCCGTGCCGACAAGTTCTGTGCAATGTAAGTTGCGATGAACTGCTGGCCGTAACTCAATACGGCATCTAGCGCACCAAGGACGATGAGCATGACTATAAGGAAGATGAGAGTGGGAGTGAGACTGTGTAGCTGTCCCGACTTAACTGGATCAATGATGTTGAGAAGAGTGCTGTACGGAGCACCTGGGTCCTGTTTACTGACCACTTTATCAAGGAGATACTTTTGTACAATAAGACCTCCAAGGGCAGCTTGTACCTCTAGAAACGTCACTACAAGTGCAACGGGAAGCAGAAGACGATAACCTTTGAGATTTCTCAACAGGAAGCGAAACAGGAAGCCCATGATTTTTCCCTTTCTAAGTCCAGGTAGGCTCAGAGTAATCTCATGAAGTAGTGCAGACGGCTTGTGTGCAGCATCCTTTGCATTCTAAAGAATAGGATAACGAAGAACATCAATGTGCTTACAAAACTGAGAGTACGCCTTGCCATGCGCCTTATTGTACGCCGTGCATGATTCATAATAAACAAGGGCCCTCTTGGCAAGCGGCGACATGCATCAAAAATCACATGGTAAGGACTTTTGATCCTGCAAGCTTAAATGTCTGCTACCAGTATAGTCTGCTTATACGCATGAGTCAAGGATCACAACTTGGCTTGGAGTGTGTTTCCTTTTTGCACGAATCCCACGACACATGGGAGGGGCGGCATTATGAGAGTTAACAAATTAATCCGGCTATGGGTCCATGGTGGGAGAGGCGGCATTCATGACGCCTCTCCCACGATCGTAAGTATTTTGTTAATCTTCATAATGCCGCCCCTCCCATATCTTTCCAGACTCCTCTGTGCAAACCAATGAAACGCACCCCTTGGCTTGTAACTCAAGGGAGCACATGTTATGATACAAGCAACTCCACAATAATACGGATGGGACGTAGGAAACTGAGGGAAGCACCGCAAGCCGTCAAGGGAGATTGGAAGCCCTTTGGCAAGGGCACAAAGCAGATTGTGGTGGGGCGCAAACACAATACGCAATAATACGCGATTAGAATTCTTTAGAAGTAATTGCTACAGGGGATGGTTAAATATGAGGTGGCTATCGTCTCCTCGTTTACTGCACGGCTCTATGGGCCACGACGGGCCAAGCGTAAAACGGAACGCATCGTCAAAGAACTTCATGGGGAGGACGGCTAATGCAACTGGTTGAGCAGCATTGTATTCACAAGAGCGATCCGCGCTATGAGGCGATTGATCGGGCCGCCTTTGCCTCCAAGAACCTCTACAATCTGGCCAACTACCATGTTCGGCAGTCCTTCATCTTTGCGGGCAAGTACCTCGGCTTTGCCGAAATCTTCCATCTGGTGAAGAAAACCGAGGCCTATCAAGCTCTTCCGGCTAAAGTGGCCAATGATGTGCTGCGTCTCTTAGACCAGAATTGGAGAAGCGCGCTAGCGGCTCTCCAAGCGTGGCAAGCTGATCCGTCCAAGTTCTTAGGTCGTCCCAAGCTGCCAAAATACAAAGACAAGCAACAAGGGCGTAACATTCTCATCTATGACATTCAAGCTCTCAGCAAGCCAGGACTCAAGAAGGGCGTGGTGATCCCGTCCAAATTAGGTATTGAGATACGAACCTCACAACGCAACATCAAACAGGCTCGTATCGTTCCGCGTCAGGGGCATTATGTGGTCGAGATTGTCTATGAGCGAAAGGAAACCCAAGCCGACGTCGACCCAGCTTTGATCGCCGCTGTGGATATTGGAGTGAATAATCTAGCCGCGCTAACATCAAACAAGCCAGGCTTTACGCCTCTGCTGGTTAACGGACGTCCGGTCAAGAGTACGAACCAATACTACAATAAGCGCACTGCTGAACTTCAGAGCAAGTTAGCCCCTAAGCAGTACATGTCCGCACGCATGGAACGTCTGACTCTCACACGCACCCGTCGCATGAATCACTACCTGCATACCGCCAGCAAACGGATGATTGATCTGCTCGTAGCTGAAGGGATCGGCACGCTGGTGATCGGCAAAAACCTGAACTGGAAGCAGGAATGTGAGATGAGGAAAAAGGACACTCAGCACTTTGTCCAGATACCTCATGCACGCTTTGTCGATATGCTCTGCTACAAGGCGAAGTTGGTGGGGATACAGGTCATCTTGCAAGAAGAGAGCTATACCAGCAAAGCGAGTTTTCTGGATCGTGACCCGCTTCCCACCTATGGCAAGGTTGAGGGGGAACCCGTCTTTTCCGGCAGACGGGTCAAACGTGGCCTCTACCGTGCATCAGGCAAACGCTACCTGAATGCTAATGTGAACGGCTCCTACAACATTTTGCGCAAAGCATCCCCAAACGGGTTTCCCAATGGGGTAGAGGCTGTGGCAGTACAGCCAAGACGCTTAGCCGTCTAAACAAGCCTCATGACCATTTGTCATGAGTTCTTGATACTGTGGTAAAATATCTCTACTATGAACCTGTGGGCCGACTTTGAGAGCGAGAGTCAGCATCTATCAGCATCGATGAACCGTAGGCAGACGCGCCGTCTTACGGAACAGGTAGTGCTGTCCTCCGTACGCGAATGGCTGCTGCAAGACTATGCCTCAGCATATTGTCGAGCGTTGGGGGCGAGGCGCATTTATCGGCGGTGCTATTGGGTTGATGGGTGGGGAGGTGAGAAAGCACCGTCGAGTATGCATGGTGAGGTTTCCACAGGCAAGGGCCGCAGGAAAGGTGAGATGGCGATCGTGCCGCCACTGTTGCGGCCGGTTGTTGCGCTATCTGAGGTGTTGGCTCAGGAGGACAGACCGATTGTATTGCAGGGAATTGCCTTGGAAGGAGGGAGGCGTAAAGGGGTAGGGGAGGCGAAGACGGTTAGCCACAAGAAGCTTATTGGCGGGGATGATATTTCCTCTCAGGCTATAAAGAGTAAGTTGGTGCTGCCAAAGGGGAGCGGAGTTGTAAAGGGCAGCTGGTTGGAGGTGGCACCGGCGTTGTTGACAGAAATTGGGCAGTCACCGGCTATTTTTTTATTGAATCCATTTACGTTATTTAGCTATGATGATCTTGTCCCGCTTTTTCAACGGACGTCGGCTCCCACGGAACTACTTTTACTCGTGCCACATAAACAGGTAGAGACCCATTTGCTAGCAGCTGCCCGAGGAAAGGTGGACGCAATGGAGCTAACGGCCTTGTTGCGCACCGATCGCTGGAAGGCATTGTTACCAAAAGAGGGTGAGTTAGCAGTGTCTCAGGGGGTGGATGGTGTGCTTACTCTGGTAGTGAGTATGCTACAACAACATTTTTTATGGGTGCAAAAGATTGCAGTGCCAATACAGGTACGTCCGGCAGTGGTGGAGATGGCACCCTATACACTGCTACTTGCTACACGCAGTAAAGACAGTTTGATGAGTATGAATGATGCGCTATGCATCTATAGAAGACGGCTGGTTGTGCAGAGTCGCCAGGGGGTGTTGGGAGAAGAGTGGTTTGCGGCCCAGCAAGAGGAGCGCCTACAAGAGGATGTGCAAGTCTTATATGAACGAACGTTGCAAGCGGGGAAAGGGCAGAGGACGAGGCGATGGCCAGAACTGAGACAACAATTGCTGCTGGCGCACTTTGGACAGTTTACGGTGCGTGAATATGATCAGGTAATAAATAAGATGTTGCACAATGGCAGTGTGCGCTGTGAATGGAAACGCAGACCAGTGGGTGATGAGACGTTGTGGGTGCCCGCGCATGAGGATACCTTGTTATGGAAATGAAGAAGCTGAAATAGCAAAAAAAGAAGTGTTACTAGGGGGAAACGCCAGGCATGGGGAATCCTGACGTTTTGGTAACACCTCTCAGTATAGAAACGTATAGCTCAGGCAAATGGTGCCACAAAATAGTAGAAAATGGCTAATATTGAAAAACTCTGAAGAAGAAAGAGGTAATTAAAATAATCATACATTTTCTGACCCATCAGGGATATAGTACGTAAGTTTTTTAGACACTACAAGCCGGACAAAAGAAGAGAGCTAATCCTGCTCACCCACATCCACCAGCGTGATACAATACTCATGGAATATCACTTTAGTGCAGGAGGTTATTATGGTAGAGCGTCCTAAAATCCTGGTGACCCAGAAGGTTCCTGATCCCGCTTACCCTCCGTTAGAGGCCATAGGTGACGTTGATGCAAACAAGGAAGAGGGAGTCATCTGGTCATATGCAGAGCTACTGCGTCGGGGGCCTGGACATGATTATATTTACAGCTTGCTCACCGACAATATCGATGCAGAATTTTTGGAGGCGTGTACTGCTACGACGCCACGTCTGAAAATGGTCGCCAACATGGCGGTAGGCTTCAATAATATTGATATCGAGGTTGCGACCCGTCTGGGCATTGCGGTGAGCAATACGCCAGGAGTACTCTCCGATACCACGGCAGACTTGGCCTTTGCCCTGTTAATGGCAACGGCACGACGCATTCCTGAAGCAGAACACTTTCTCCGCGCTGGCAAATATACCGGTTGGGGACCCTTACTCTTCTGTGGAGCAGAGGTACACCATGCAACGCTTGGTCTGATCGGGGCCGGGCGCATTGGGAAGATTGTCGCCAAACGTGCCAGTGGCTTTGACATGAAGATCATCTACTATAAAGCCCATCGCATGTCACGCGAGGATGAAGAAACATACCGTATGACCTATATGCCCATCGAAGATGTCTTGCGCCAGGCCGACTTCGTGAGTATCCATGCTCCCTATATGCTTGCGACGCACCATCTGATCGGCGAACGCGAACTGATGATGATGAAGCCCACCGCCATTTTGATTAATACAGCGCGTGGGCCAATTGTGGATGAAAAAGCTCTGGTGAAAGCCCTGCAAAATGGCATTATTGCGGGTGCAGGACTGGACGTCTTCGAGAACGAGCCAGCCGTTGAGCCGGAACTGCTGACTATGGAGAACGTTGTACTCCTGCCACACATCGGCAGTGCCTCGCTGAAAACACGCACGCTGATGGCCACTATGGCAAGTGACAACCTTGTTGCCCACTATGAGGATAAGCGACCACCCAATATTCTTAATCCAAAGGTGTTGGGATATTCTTTCTTTTAATGAATTTGCAGGGGACAAACATCTATCTCCGGCAAACTCATTGCAAAAGAAGGTTGACATTTCCCTTCATCTTCTATTATAGTTGCTAACAAGTTGATTTATTTTTTGAAGTGAGAGGGCTATGACATGACACGAGCGGGAACATTGCTGGAGAAAGAGCCTGGATTAACAACCATCTTTCAAGGTGAAGAACACTCATATGTGCGTTGTGTCATCGCCGATATAACCGACCCTGAACGTCACTTTGAATGTCGTGTCTTAGATGAAGAAGATATACCCGTTGCTGTGGGCGAAAGTATTACACTTGAGGTGATCAAGGTGGTAACCGATCGACGTAGTGGCATAGTAAGATTTGATTGTCGTTTAAGTAAGTAAAACAGAGATACCCCTAATAAATGGAGAGGGAGTGTTAAGCTATGACTTGTCCCCAATGCGGCAATAATTTGCCTGATACCGCCACCTTCTGCACCAGATGTGGCTCAACTTTTCGACCGATGGCCTTTTCGTACCTGCCAGAAGGCGCACCCTTGTGGCCAACCACAAATCCATCAAAATCCGCCTATGCCACAGCATCTTCAGCAGAGAATGACATATCTTCCGCCAGCCAACGGCCAGCCAAATCACGACGCTCCACTAGCAGTATCCTCACCATGCTGGCCCTCTTCATCCTCACACCCCTTATAGGCGTTGGGGCAACTCTGGGAGTTTTGTGGGCCAATGGTGATATAGGTGGAAAGCCAGCACACGCCACTGTCCAGGTGCCAACAGTCTCGCGGCAGACCCCGACTGCCAATACCCCCACACCATCTGGAAATTCCTCGACACAGGGAAATCAGTTACCCACACCAACAGCTTTTCAAACGGCCACCAGTCGCGAAGTGGGCATCACGTTGAAGTATCCCTCAGATTGGGTGCAAGAGGCTGCCCAGACATCCAGCGATAGCAATTCTTTTTCTGTCCACCCCCAATCAACACAACATCTGGGCATCAGTATCTACTTCCAGCGTTTTTCGACCAACATTTCGTCTACCATTGCCAGCACCTCTGACCTGAATCAAAGCAACATTTCTTCTTTCAGCTCAGTGCAGGGAGTGCATAATGTGCAAACCATCACATCACCTGCTTCTCAGCGTACCATTGGTGGTGTCTTGTGGGATGAGCAGGATGCCTCATTTAGCAATGATGGGGGAACGCTCTTCCATTTCACAACCCTGAGCGTCAAGCATAACAAAATGTACTACAATATTACTTTCTACACGCCGGAGGTCTACTACGACGAGGCCATGCAGAAGTACTTCCAGCCAATATTCGACTCGTTCCAATTCCAAAGCTAAACCAACTGTAGGGGCGCAATCACTTGCGCTCAAGAGGAATCAACCGAACGGAACGCTTGCGCCCCCGCGTAGGGGCGGGGGTGGCGCGGATGTGGGGTTGGGGCCCTTGTGGCCGCCCGCCGTGGCCCTGTCTGCTCGGCTCCCCATTCTGGCCACACCCTGCCCCAACGAGCGGCCACAAGGCTTACAAGTAGAGGTTTTTTTGGACGGAGCTGGAACTCGCGTAGGGGCGGGGGCATCCTGTCTGGGAGACAGGTATAGCGCGGATGTGGGGTTGGGGCCCTTGTGGCCGCCCGCTGCTGGGGGAGAGTTGTTCGTCCGAGGAAAAAACCTAGCCGTGTGAGCAAGGGCCCACCCTTACGCAATCTCGCTTGCGTTCTCGTTTTCTCCGCCATCTCCCTTCTTTGATTGATACCCCTTAACCACTAATTTTTGGCAGCAAACACACAAGCTGTCCGGCTGGTTTGTCCAGCCGGACAGCTTGTGTGTTTGCTCTCCTGGTAAGAGAAGATTAGTACTCAGGCATAGCCGGAGCAGCTTTCTCTTTCTCTGGGAGATCGGTGATCAGAGCCTCGGTGGTGAGGATCATGGCGGCGATACTGGTGGCGTTCTGCAAGGCAGAGCGGGTCACTTTCGCCGGGTCGATGATACCAGACTCAACCATGTCTTCATACTGGTCGTCAAGCACATTGTAGCCGTAGCGGCCATTGTTGTGTTCTTTCTGAGCGCGACGCACGCCTTCGACGATGACGGAACCGTCGCGACCACCGTTAATGACGAGCTGGCGCAGTGGCTCCTCAAGAGCGCGGCGCAGAATGGATACACCCGTCGCGGCATCACCACTCAGACCCAGATTTTCCAGAGCCGTCGTAGCGTTCAGGAGAGCGACGCCACCACCGGGGACCATACCCTCTTCGACACCTGCACGGGTCGCCGACAGGGCATCTTCAACGCGGGTCTGGCGATACTTCTGCTCGACTTCGGAACCGGCACCCACACGAATGAGAGCCACGCCACCGGAGAGCTTGGCCAGACGCTCCTGCAGTTTCTCACGGTCATAGTCGCTGGTGGTCTCTTCGATCTGAGCTTTGATCTGGCGAATGCGGCCCTGAATCTCACCACTATCACCATGACCTTCAATAACGGTGGTATCGTCTTTATGGGAAATCACCAGGCGGGCCGTGCCAAGATCGGCCAGGGTTGCGCTATCCAGGCGGCGCCCCATCTCCTCACTGATTACCTGACCACCCGTCAGGACAGCCATGTCGCGCAGCATCTCTTTGCGCCGATCACCAAAGCCAGGGGCCTTCACAGCTAGAACGTTGAGAATACCACGTAGCTTATTGACCACCAGGGTTGCCAGGGCCTCACCATCGACATCCTCAGCGATGATCACGATTTCGCGACGGCCCTGCTGTACGATCTTCTCGATAATAGGCAGCATATCCTGTACCGCGCTGATCTTCTTATCAGTGATCAGGATATAGGGGTTCTCAATAGAGGCTTCCATCTTCTCAGTATTGGTGACAAAGTAAGCTGAGATGTAGCCTTTGTCAATCTGCATACCTTCGACATACTCGGTCTCGAAGTTGATACCGCGTGAAGCCTCAACGGTGATCACACCATCTTTACCAACGCGATCCATCACATCGGCGATGAGGTTACCAATCTGGTCATCAGCAGCAGAAATAGAAGCAATCTGGGCAATCTCTTTTTTGTCCTCGACCGGAATAGCTATCGAGCGAATATACTCAACAATAGCCTCCGTACCCTTGTCGATACCATACTTGAGCTGCATGGGGTTGGCACCGGCGGCCAGATTCTTCAAGCCCTCGTTGACAATGGCCTGAGCCAGCACGGTTGCCGTGGTCGTACCATCACCGGCAACATCATTGGTCCTGGTAGCAGCTTCTTTGAGCAGTTGAGCACCCATATTCTCAAAGGGGTTTTCTAGCTGAATTTCTTTGGCGACGGTTACGCCATCATGAGTAACGGTCGGTGCGCCGAATTTCTTATCCAGAGCCACATTGCGACCCTTGGGGCCAAGCGTGGTCTTCACGGCACCGGCCATGATATCAATGCCCTTCTTCAACGAACGACGGGCTTCTTCATCAAATATCAGTTGTTTTGCCATTGAATAATTCCTTCCCTTCTATCTTAGCCAATAATGGCAAGAATATCACTCTCTTTAAGCACCAGATACTCTTCGTTATCCAGCTTGAACTCTGTACCGCCATACTTGGCGTACAGGACGCGATCACCCTCGCGTACATCGATAGCGGCGCGATCGCCATTATCCAGAAGACGGCCACTACCCACAGCGATCACCGTACCTTCTTGCGGCTTCTCTTTAGCGGTATCGGGAATAACAATACCACTCCTGGTCACTTCTTCTTTAGCCGCTGGTTTTACGACCACACGGTCGCCAACAGGACGAATCTTTGCCACGGTTTTTACTTCCTTTCATGTCATAAAGAGGTTTTTATTGATGAGCGGGCAACATGCTTTCAGACTCTTTGGCTTTTGCTTTCAGCAATGCCAATAAATAGATTATGAAAGTTAACAAAAGACTTACGGTGGTGGTAGCGGCGTCATGAATGCCGCCGCTACCACCACGTAGCCATAGCCGGATGAATTTGTTAACTCTCATCATCTCTTATTTTGATCTTTTAATCAAGATTTTGATAGTAGATCACGCCTGAAATTTTCACCGAACGATACTGCGAGTAATCACAGCTACAGGGACCACCAGCTGCACACCCCGTGCAGCAATAAGCCTTCCCCTGCACAATCGTAGGCGGCCACAGGATATCAATATCACAATTCGCGCAGCGCAATGGGGGTCGCTGCTGAGAATTGCGATGCAGATGTTCACCCTTGTTTCCCTGAAACTGATTGCCTTCCGTATACATATCCTTATGCGCCTACCTCAAAACTCACGTCGACATCCGGTCACCGCCCGTTCAACTTCTGTGCATATTTTGCCACAAGCTCTGTTAGAACGACGTAGGAGAAGTGTTAGAGAAGTATTAGAATCTGAGAACGGCTCTTTTTGGGCCTATTTCAGTCTTCCCTGAGCTACTGAGTGAGCTTGAAGTGCTGTATTTTGTTCAAATAGGTTCAATGTCATCCATTCGTAACTATTGGTTATGCTGTCAATTGTGCTGTCAATTTGACGAGTAAACAATCTCTTCGAGACCCTTCATAAGCCGGTATACACGCACTATCAAGTGTCAAATGGCAAGCCAATAGGTCTCAACCGCTAGCTCGTGTGTTCCAGACACGAGCTAGCACCCCGCACGGCTTGCCATAGATAACTACCAAAAAAGATAACCATTGCACAATGGAAAGTACAACATCATCGCTACATGAAAAGATGGATATCAATCCAGGTAGTCAAGCAGATCGCTATAGGATATAATAGCACTAACCTATAAGCCAGACATTTAACGAAGGGCAAATTCCTATGCCAACACAAGAAGAGAGACTTACAGCCTTAGAGCAAACGACAACAGAATATCGACCAGTCTTACAGAACATCGCATACGAACTGACAATGGTTAAAGGTCTGACTATTGATCAGATCAGAATCACGCAAGAATTGGGACAGAATATGAGCGACGTTCAGGAGCCCTTGACACGTATTGAGGAACAACTCAATACCATCCTGGCACTTTTAAAACCATCCTAGACTCTCTAGTAGCTCTGAGACTCCCCTGAACCCTGACAAAATTTGATCAGTAGCTCGGAATACTATAACAGACAGGAGATAACAATGTTCATGGGACAAGCTTACACTGATGTACTTACTCCACACGAACAACAAGCACTTCAAGCCAGTTGTGGCATACTCATAGATAGCATATTTGATGACCTTGAGAACGTAAAACAACCGGAGGATGTTGCTCATACAATGTTGGGCACATATCTACCCGAGGGTACAACTACATTAAGTGGTGGAGGCTAGTGAATTGAGCCTGATTTTCATAGTTTCTCACCCTTGATCACCGTTTAATGTGGTTGTACCGAAAGGGTGTATTGGAAGCCATTTACTAAGAAAATACTGAGACTTCCCTTTATACCCATTTGCCTTCTGAGGCTGACTGATATGGCTTTTATAGCTGCTTCAGCAAAAAACTTTATTTTCCTTCTTTTCTGATGTGCAGGCGACTCGTTTGGTAGCGTCTGGTTGACTTGTAATCTAACTTCTAAGCGGCTTTCTACCTTTTTCGGCATGCAAGTAGCTCGTCTATTGCATTTTTGCCATCGGTCTCAGTTTTGTTGATCCCCTCCTTCTGTTTCCTGTCCCATTTTCTGTAGGAGATCGGTGTAGTTTTCTCGAACTCTTTTCGTGCTGCTATGCTCAGGGCCGAGCCTCTTTTCATAGATAGCTAGGGCTCGCTGGTAGAGCGACTCCGCCTCCTCGGTCTTGCCCTGGTCACTGTAGAGGATTGCCAGGTTGTTGAGCGTCATCGCGGTATCGGGGTGCTCTGGGCCGAGCACCTTTTCATAAATAGCCAGGGCTCGCTCGTAGAGCGACTCCACCTCCTCGTTCTTGCCCTGATGCCAGTTGAGGTCTGCCAGGTTGTGGAGGAGGTATCTCGTGGAGGGATGATCGCGCCCGTACCGTGTTTCCCCAATGGCGAGCGCGTATCGTTGGAGTGGTTCTGCTTCTTGATATTGTCCACGATTTTTCAGGTAAAGCCCTGCATTATTCAGCAATGCTGCTGCCTCATCAAGGGTGATGCCCCACTGTTTGATGAGTTCCTCACAGACCAGGGCGTGAGGAAGATAGCGTTGACTGCCGGGCCAGGGTGCCGCTTCATCGAAAGGAAAAACCTGGTCAACCGCTTGCACGGCACGCTCGGCCCATTGGTGCTGCGCCCCCTCGTCCATGTCATCCTTGATCACGGCCTGGACAAGACGATGGATGGTGAGCATCTGCATTGTGGGATTGCGGCGGATAAGCGAATATTTGAGCAGTTCTGCCAGGGCTGCGTTCAACCTGGTGCGGTCAGCCGCAACGGGTTGAAGGACAGAGCCAAGATGGGGAGCGGCCTCCATGATCAGCTCTTGGGGGATGGCATCGGGCGCAAGGAAGGCGCAGAAGCGCATCAGTTCAATGGCTGTGGGGTTGACTCGTTCGACGTTCTTGAAAGCCAGTGACCAGGTGGTGGCCACGGAGTCAGGATGATGGGGGACCAGTCCGCCACGGCGTTTGAGCAGTTCCCCCCGTTGCTGCTGAAAGAGGGTGAGGTAGTTGGGCAAGCTCTCGCCTGTTTCCTCCATGTAGGCCCCTGCCTGATCAAGGGCCAAGGGAAGGCCGTCCATAGCATGGACAATGTCGAGCGCCAGCACTCTCCCTGCCGTGGAAGCACTCTCGAGGGGAGCATCCTGAGCGATGAGGCCTGCTCGTCGCAGAAGGAACTCCGCCCCCTCTTCTGGTTGCATAGTGTCCAGCTCAATCTTGCGAGCGAGGCCTCCCATAGCTTGAGCGCGCGTGGTCAACAGGATGTGTCCCTGGTTCCCTTCTGGCAGGTAGTCCGAGACCATGGCCAGGTCGTCGGCATTGTCGAAGATCAGCAGCCAGCCAGCGTGCGTCTCCAACCAGCGTTTGAGCGCCTGGACTACGATCTGCTCCTCCTGGGCATCTTTCTCAGGAAGGCTGAGCAGCCCTGCCAAGGCCACGAAATTCGAGCGGAGAGCTTCAGAGGTGTTCGCCTGCACCCACAGGACGAACTGATACGCCTCACGAGAGCGATAGGCATACTCCACCGCTGTCTGTGTCTTGCCGATCCCCCCCAGGCCGCTAATGGCTGGCGGTTGTGATAAGGCCGCCGTCTTTCCCGCAGACAGCAGGCTCTCTATCTGGCTGAAAATGGAGTCACGACCGGTAAAGAACGGGTTGCGACGGAACGGGACATTCCAGATGGACACCTGTGCTCCGCCCACCGAGTTGGTGCCTGACGCGTTCGATGAGCGGACTAAGGGTTTGGGGTGATCCCCTTTCGAGTAAGCTCATCAATCGCTTCGCGGATGCCCTGGACAATATCTTCAAACGCGTCATCATGGCTTGGCCATCGGGTGACAGCTTTACCATCAGTAGGAAGCACCTTGAGTTTGGAGAAGGGGGCTCCCTTCCAATCGGTGGGACGCAGGATGATGGGGATGACACGAGCCTGGTCGGCGTCATGCCTTGCGATGGCTTGCGTCATCTCAATACTGTAACAGAAGTCGGAGGCCATGAAGTCAGCGCTGATCAATAACAGAATGATCTGGTCGGTGTTCAAGTGTGTGATGATCTGTGACTCCCATTCCGTACCTGCAATGATATCACCATCATACCAAGAAGCGATAACCTTCTGCCGCCTGAGGTTGCTCAGGTGTTTTTCCAACTCTTTGAGCATTGCTTTATCTTGATGTGAATAGGAGATGAAGACTGAGAATGGCATAAACCCCTCCTCCAATGATGCATGATGTTTAGGAAACATTATACACGTAAATGTAGAAAGTGTCACGCTCTATCATGTGAATATGTGAATCCGCCTTAGGTGAGCGTCACTTTTTTGCACAGCCGCTCACCTCATGACGCCCGCAAGGAGCGTCACTACTCTACACGGTTTGGCTCGCTGCGCTCGCAGAGCCATCATCATTTAGACGAGCGAAGCGATGTCTGTATTCGTATATAGTAGTGACGCCCCTTGCGGGCGTCATGGGGGGCGGGAGGCCACTGTGCAAAAATTTGATGCCCATGCATCCGCCCTAGTACCACTTGCACAATACCCTATTCTCAGCTACACTAAAATCCTAGCCGCACCATCAGCACAAAGAGCGACGAGAGCAAGTGAGGGGAAACAGAGTCACATGCACATTACCGCAGCCCACAAACGAGCCATTGATACCTACTACAAAGAGCTCAACGTCTATCAAGACAAAAACGTCACCCATGAGACAGCCTTACGCAGTGCCTTTCAAAATCTGCTAGCAGTCTTCGCCCAGTCAGCAAGTTGGACGCTTATACCTGAACAACGGCTTGCCAATGGCAAACGGCCCGATGGAACACTGCGCGATGCCTTTAACTTGCCTCGTGGCTACTGGGAAGCCAAAGATACCAAAGACGACCTGGCAACCGAAATTCGCAAGAAGATCAGCGCGGGCTATCCCACCAACAATATCATCTTTGAAGATACGCGCAAAGCGATACTCTACCAGCATGGCCGACCGGTCTACGATGCCGACCTGACCCAAGCCAAGAACCTCATGGACTTGCTGACCCAGTTCTTTGACTACACGGAGCCAGATATCGAGACCTTTGAAACAGCGGTACGCGACTTCAAAGAACGCATTCCCGATCTGGCACAAGGCTTGCTTGCACGTATCAAAGAGGAACATAGGCGTAATGCCACATTTGTCTCGGCCTTTGCCAGTTTTCTCGAACTCTGTCACACCTCGCTTGACCCCAACATGAGCAGAGATACCGTTGATGAGATGTTGGTGCAGCATCTTTTGACGGAACGTCTCTTCCGCACGATTTTCGATAATCCAGATTTCATTAACCGCAACGTGATCGCCGTTGAGATTGAGAAGGTCATTCAAGCTCTGACCAGCCGCGCCTTTAACCGCAAAGAGTTTCTCAAATCGCTTGACCGCTTCTATGTCGCTATCGAAAATGCGGCGCGAACACTCGACGGGTGGACAGAGAAACAGCACTTCCTCAATACCGTCTACGAACGCTTCTTTCAGGGCTTCTCAGTCAAGCAGGCCGACACGCATGGCATTGTCTATACACCACAGGAGATTGTGGACTTCATGTGTGCCAGTGTGGATGTGGTGCTGCAACGCGAGTTTGGCTCCTCGCTCTCCCATCCCGGCGTCCAGATACTCGATCCCTGCACTGGCACGGGCAACTTTATCGTCAACTTGATCCAGCGTATCAGCGGTGGATCGCTGGCCTATAAGTATGCCAACGATCTCTTCTGCAACGAGATTATGCTGCTGCCATACTATATCGCCTCGCTGAATATTGAGCACGCCTATTATGAACGAATGGGAGAGTACAAGTCGTTTGAGGGCATTTGTTTTGCCGATACGCTAGAACTAGCACAAGGACAGCAGCCATCGCTGTTTGTGGAGGAGAATACGGAGCGGGTCCAACGGGAGAAGGAGGCCAAGATTATGGTGGTGATTGGCAATCCTCCGTATAATGCATGGCAGAAGAGTGAGAATGATAATAACAAGAATCGCCGTTATCCCGTAGTAGACCAACGTATCCGTGAGACTTTTGCAAGGGACTCAAATGCGACTCTGAAAAATTCACTTTATGACGCATATGTTAAATTTTTTCGTTGGGCTATAGATCGTTTACAAGAACGTGATGGTATCGTCTGTTTCGTCTCCAATAATTCATTTATCGATCAGATTGCCTTCGATGGTGTGCGGAAGCATCTCTTGCAGGACTTCACTCAGATTTACCAGCTTGATTTACATGGAAATGTGCGCAAAAACCCGAAGCTTTCAGGTACAACACATAATGTCTTTGGTATACAGGTAGGGATAGGCATTACCATAGCGGTTAGATGCTCACAAAACACTAAACGGGTATTGTACTACTATCGCGTCCCAGAGTTTTGGAACAGAGGGGAAAAACTTACGTTTCTAGCCAAAGGGAATAATGTTACAAATATCGATTGGATGGAGTTACAAGCTGATGAAACCCATACTTGGCTTACTGAGGGTATGCATCCTGAATTTAAAACTTTTCTTCCTATAGGGACGAAAGAGGCAAAGGCTGATAAATATCAGCAGTTCCATACTATATTTAAAACCTATTCTCGGGGGATCTCAACAAGTCGCGATGAGTGGGTATACAGCTTCAGCAAATCAAATCTAACGGAGAAAATGCAACGTTTCATTCGGAACTACAATAGCGAAGTTTTCCGATGGACACAGGAAGGCAGGATATCCTTATCTGTCGATAGCTTTGTAAACAATGACCCAGCCTTTTTGAAATGGACTGATAGGCTCAAGGACGCCTTATCTAAGCAACAAATGCTAAAATTTGAAATAGGTAAGATACGCCTGTCACTCTACCGTCCGTATTGCAAGCAGTTTCTCTATTTTGATGAGCTTCTCGTTCACCGTCGCTATCAGCAACATCACTTTTTCCCCATTGTCACCGACGAGATAGAGAACATAGCTATTTGTGTCGCAGGCATTGGAGATCGAAAAGGATTTGGCTGTCTTGTAGCCAGTGCAATTCCAAGTCTGGATTTAGCTTTTGAGAAAGCACAATCCTTCCCCTACTACACCTACGCCGAAGATGGCAGCAATCGCCGTGAAAACATCACCGATTGGGCATTAGCGCAATTTCAGGCCAAATATGGACAAGAGGTGAGCAAATGGGATATCTTCCATTATGTCTATGCCATGCTGCACCATCCACAGTACTGTGAGCGGTATGCTGAGAACCTCAAGCGGGATTTGCCGCGTATTCCTCTGCTGGTGGGGAAAAGCGAGTTTGAGTTGTGTGTGCGGATTGGCAAGCGGTTGATGGAGCTGCATGTGGGATATGAGGAGGCGATGGAGTATCCTTTGCGCTGGGTTGAGAATAGGGATGTGCCGATCAGTTGGCACGTAGAGAAGATGAAGTTGCTGCCTGGGAAGGATACGCTGGTGGTGAATGAGTGGTTGACGTTGGCAGGAATACCACAGGAGTGTTTTGCGTACCGTCTGGGCAATCGTTCGGCATTGGAGTGGGTGATTGATCAGTACCAGGTGAGTACGGATGCACGCAGTGGGATTGTGAGCGATCCGAACCGGTTGGATAATGAGCAGTATATTGTGCGCCTGGTGGGCAAGGTGGTAACGGTGAGTGTAGAGACGGTGAAGCTGGTCAAGGAGCTTGCCCAGTCAGTTAACCTGGAAGAGCAGATTGTAGGCTCTGAGAAGGCTTAACAAAGAAAGATCGTTTGAAATTTGATTGGCGTCAAACAAGAAGCTACAGACAAGGAAGTTCGTAGCCAACCATTTGAGGCAGCCCTCGCATACTTACGAGAGTCTTTAGGCTCACTACCTTAATGTGGCTGCACCTTGTTTAAAGCGGAACAGGTGTAGCTAGATTCCATCTCTTTTCAAATTCAGCCTCGATCTGTTTTCCAAAAGGCGTATACTCGCCTTTTTTATCCTTGATAAGCACTTCCACTTGTGTGAGGACATGAGAGTCTTGTCCATGGAAATAAAAGCCAATAGTAGCCTCATTATCGCAAATAAAGATTTGCAGTGCTGGCATGGTGGAGTGGAATCTCACTTCCAGATTTTCTAAGGAGAGTTTCTTATAGAATCTTGCAAGAGTTGCGATGCTTAACCGGGACATACCTTCTAGCTGTCCTCTCTCTTGATGAAGGTCTATCGATCTTTGTTTCGCCACAGGTGATTTTGGGTCGAGCAGGAGGATGCGCAGAGGAACCTGATGAAGAGCACTCTGCTGAAAAGCTGCTTCAAACTGAGCTATTTGATGAAAAAACCAGGTATCGGAGATATAGACACGGTCTTTACTCCGAGCAATACGATCTCTCAGCTCTCCATAATTGATATGCGGTTTCACCGCAGTTATTCCCATTTCTTGGATAGAAGCAGAAACTTGTAATATATTTGTCAAAGTGGTTTGTACTGTGGAATCAAGAAGCTCATTCATCTTCTCAACGAGCTTTTCCTCTAATGCAGGCAAAAAGACATCTTTCATCTTTTCCAGGAGTTGCTCCTCGTGTGCTTCTTGGTCGGCTCTTTGAATTGGTCTGAAAAATAGGTAGCCAAAGAGGAAAGTGAAAGGGATAATGAAGATATTGAGATATATATTCAGTATGAATTGCTGAACTTTGCCTATCCAGGTGAATGCGTCAATATTTCCTAAGCTATAAATGATAATGACAACGAGAGTAAATATGAAAAACAGACCGAAAAGAATGAGTAAAATGAGTCTTCTATATAAATCAATCGACTTACTTCCTGGTTGTTTGCTTTTCAAAATGTCCCTCCAACAATCATTGCAGAGATTTTTTCGACTCAGATATAGACTACTATACTATGCTTCAGCTTCTAGGTCAATTGAACGTACAGTAGATCGTTCGGTACAACCACATTTAAGATATTGTTGGCGAATTCAAAAACGAGCATCATTCTGAACTTGCATCCATAATAGCTCCAAGCTCAAAATCAAATTCGCCAACGATGTCAGGGCGTCGTATGTGACGCAAGAAAGGCTGTGAGGGAAGGTGAGAAGCCCTTTGAAGAGTGTTGGGTAGGAAGGTGTTCTCTAGGTAGTTAGAATCTGAGAACAACTCCTTATCAGGCCTCTCCAGATCTTGCCCAGCTTACCCTTTTCGTTCCATCTCCCTGAGCAGATCATGATAACTCTCTCGAAGTCGCGTTGTATAGGGATGATGGGGAATTACCTTCTCCATAATTGCCAGCGCTTGCCGATAGAGTGGCTCAGCACGAGTATACTGCCCCTGCCTTTCATACAACACGGCTAGTCCCCACTGCGTCATAGCGGTATCGGGATGCTCGGCTCCCAACACCTGCTCCTTTATCTTGAGCGCTCGCTGGTAGAGCTCTTCGGAGGCTTCGTACTGCCCTTGCTCCTGATACAAGTTTGCCAGTTGATGCATCGTCGCAGCGGTATCGGGATGCTCGGCTCCCAACACGTCCTCCGTAATCTGGAGGGCACGCTGATAGAGTTCTCGCGCTGGCTCGTACTGCCCTTGGTCCTGATACAAGCTTGCCAGTGCCTGCATCGTCGTAGCAGTATCGGGATGCGCTGTTCCCAACACGTCCTCCGTAATCTGGAGGGCACGCTGATAGAGTTCTCGCGCTGGCTCATACTGCCCTTGCTCCTGATACAAGCGAGCTAGTTCATGCAGCGTCGCAGCGGTATCGGGATGCTCGCCTCCCAACGCCTGCTCCGAAATCTTGAGCGCTCGCTGGTAGAACGGTTCCACCTCGGGATAGCGACCACGATAGTAGAAGTACAGCCCGATCCCATGAAGCAGATAGCCTGCATCTGCGAAGGAGAGGTGATACTCGTCAATGAGAGTGGCACCATGGAGAAGATGAGGGAGATACGGTTCATACGCCGAGAGCTTCCCATAGTCCACCTTAGGAGACGCTTCCCAGAGCGCATGGATGACCCGTTCTGTCCATTGACGTTGTTGTTTCATGGTCATGGTATCCTGCAACACGGCCTGGACGAGACGATGGATGCTCAGCCTGTGAGTGTGGGTCTGACGACGGATCAGGGAGTACTGGCGTAAGACCTGGATGGCTTCATTCAGCTGGTAAGGATCGCTGGCCACAGGACTGAGCACCTTGCCCAGATGTTTGGCCCCTTTGGTGAAGAGCTCCTCGGGAATGGCATCTGCATCAAGGAAGGCACAGACTTGCAGCAGTTCCGAGGCCGCGGGGTTGGCTTCTTTGACTTTCTGAAAAGAGAGGGACCAGGTGGTGGCCACCGGTTCAGGGTGCTCGGTAGGCAGTCCACTCCTGCGCCGCAAGAGTTCTTTGCGGCGCGTACGATAGAAGGCAAGATATTGCGCAAGGCTACAGCCACTCTCTTCAATATAGGCTCCCGCCTGATCGATAGCCAGGGGCAAGCCACCTAACACATCCACGATGGCTCGTGCCTGGCTCTGTGCTTCCTGGTCAACGGAAGTGTCTGGGAGAAGCACTCTGGCCCGTTTCAAGAGCAAGTGGATACCCTCTTCCTTGTTCATGTTCTCCACTGGGATGCTGTTGGCGATGCTTCCTGCGGCCTGAGCGCGGGTCGTGAGTAGGATATGTCCCGTCTGTCCAACGGGCAAGAACTCAGACGCCATGGCCAGATCATCAGCATTGTCCAGGATGAGCAGCCAGCCACTGTGGTTCGCGAGCCAGCCTTTGACCGCCTCCACGGTGAGCATTTGGTCCGGTGCATCTTTCTCCGCCAGATTGAGCAAACCGGCAAGGGTGACAAAGCTGGCGATGAGCAGCTCACGCGTGGCCGCACTCGTCCACAGAATAGCCGTATATTCCTCCCGATAGCGATAGGCATATTCAATCGCCATCTGCGTCTTGCCAATCCCACCCAGTCCATGAATAGCCTGTCTTTGCGTAAGTGCAGCCGCACTCGTCTGGCTGAGGTTGTCATGAAGGTCCGTGAGCAGCTTCTCGCGTCCCGTGAAGAACGGATTCCGGTTAGAGGGGATGTTCCAGAGACGGTTTTTCTTCGTTGGGGAAGCACGAACGGCTTTGCTAGCTTCCTCAACGACCAGGCGGATACTTCTAGCAATCTACTCAAAGGCGTGATCCTGATTGGTCCAGGTCGTCACAGGCCGCCCATCCATAGGTAAAGCCTGCAGTTTGCAGAGAAAAGGATGCTCTTTCCAGTTATAAGGACGCAAGAGAATGGGAATGACACACGTCCCCTCGCTTTCAGAGCGTTCTTTGGCACGCAGCAACTCCCCCTGGTAAAGATCGTCTGAAGCAAAGAAGTCAGGGCTAATGAGCAACAGAATAATGTCAGCCGCGTTCAGGAAGGTCGTAATCGTCTCTGTCCTCCTGGCGCCTGGGAGCATCTTGTGCGGATGCCAGCCAGAAATCACTCCCGCCCGTTCCAGAAGGATCAGATGTTTTTCCAGTTCCCTGCCCAACCGTTCGTCTTGTGGTGCATAAGCATAATAGACCTCAAGGGTCTGCTTTGGTTCTCGTGTGATGGGCATGCACGCTTTTCTCTATTTTCAATTCATACTTACTCAAGTCAGTGCTGTACCTCTGCATTATAGCGTAAGTCGCTCCTCTTTGGGAAGGGGCAAGCTGAAGAAAATGAGCAGAAGCCATAAAGAGACGCAATGAAAGAAAAGTGCTACGGGATGGATACGGAAGAGTTTGTTTGTAGCTATCCTTTCTCGTCCTTTTCACGCTCGAAGATACCTCATTTCGTTAACAAAGCGGACGTTTCGCTTTCAGTAAAGGAGAGAAGCGACAGGGGAATCCTTGTCATATACCTGTATTGTACAGTTTGCCATACACGAAGAGCACGTGGTAGGATGAATGATACAGTTCCCACGAACATGAAGTATTCTCCTGTGAACGCGAACTATTCTCAGAGGCTGTGTGGAAAGGCCATCTCGAGCCGCTCCAGACGGAGCTTCGTCATGATACTTTGGTTCGTGTATTAGGTGCGCTTATGAAGCGGCTTCAATCCACTTTCCACACAGCCTCTCACCAGAGGTTTCCTCCTAGTGGGTTGACTGCTTGCAGGAGAGAAAAAGCCTCCTGAAGGAAGAAAAAAGATATACCCCTAACGATCACCGCGAAAGGAGGTCAATGGAGCATGCAGGATACCATCTTTGAGGTAGGTAACCACGTGCAGATCATGAGCTATGGTCCCTTCCGGGGACTCAGAGGGACCGTCCGAACGGTTGATACGATTGTTCTTGGTCGTGAGGATGAGAAGCCGTTTTGCTTCTACAGGATCGCCCTTGAAGGGGCATACTGGTTTGAATTCGATGAGGTTGTTTTTGATTATTGAAGCGGGGTTCTGACGCACATTTGGTAGCTGGGCCTACCTTCTCTTCTCTCAGGAGCCAGATCGTCACGACTCATACGGCATGTTCTGGCTCCTGGGGGGAACCTATGAGCAAGCCTTATCCCTACCGCCAACCAACTGCCACCATCTCAGGAGTCAGCGTTCTAGATCGATTAGTAACTATGATCGTGCGGCTCTCGCCCGCTTCCAGATCGAAGTAATTGTCGGTGAAGTGAGTACGTTCGTCTGACACCGTAAGGTGCAAGAAATACGTATAGGTCACTGCCCGCAGATACATGTAACTCGTGCTCACCATACGGCGTGATAGTTATCTCAGGTTGAGCTGATCTACGCTGCAACTCTTTGATGGGAGAGAAGAAGTAGCGATTCGCTGGCAATAGACCTTTCGTCGAGTGTACCGAGACATAGCTATCAGGGCCAGCCGTAATCTTATCCGCATGACAGTGCCAAACAACCTGGCTGCTGTTAGCTCCTACTTGTATCTGGCAGCTTTCTTCCCATACCGTACCGTTCGCGAAGTTCCCTGACCTGATCGTAAGCGTATCCGTTACCTCGTTCAGCGTATCGTTAGTCACCCATAGTTCAACGCCACCATCATTGCGCTGCTTAAAAGAGGCCAGTACCAGAGCATAAGCCCTCCTGGTGTAGAAGTATCCAGCTTTCCCGAAACCATAGTAGTCCACGATACTCCAACTCAAGACTGGCCAGCAATCGTTCAGTTGCCAGATGAGCGTGCCGGAGCAATGAGGTTTCCGTCGTCGGTAATGCTCAATCCCAAACTTGAGTCCCTCTGCCTGGGCAATCATGCTGTAGTCGATGTACTCCTCCAAATTCCTGGGCAGCCCCGTTACCGTTGCCATCAGATTGTCGCCCTTATTCTTCGGATTGTCCTTATTGTGATGATCCATCGCAGGGCTATGAAAGTAGAGCTGCTCGGCTGGGATATTGCGCCGCAATGTCTCGTAGACCGGGGAGGCATGCATACCAAATTCACTGATGAAGCGACCCATATCTTCAGCATAGTGCAGAAAGGACACTCCCTCGGGGCTCTGGTCCACGCGGGGTTTCTCACCAAAGTGCCGCGGCAGATTGCCGTGCCACACTTGCCAGTTGTGTACGTCGCCATCCTCCATGCTGTTGTAGTCATCTCCCCCGTAGGGACTACCATACCAATAAGGTGTTTGCCCATCAAGCTCCCTGACGATCTGAGGGAGAAGCTTGTCGTAATAGAGCGAACCAGGAACGGGATAGTCCGGTTTATCCCAGTAGGTGCGGTCATGAATCCACTGGTTTTCATTGTTACCGCACCACAGAGCCAGGCAGGGATAGTTACGCAAGCGGCGTACCTGGTAACGCGCCTCCGCTTCCACCTCATGCACAAAGTGGGGATCGTCCTCAGGGTACATAGCGCAGGCGAACATAAAATCTTGCCAGACCAATATGCCTAACCGATTGCATAACTCGTAGAAGATCTCATGTTCATAGATACCACCACCCCATACCCTCAGCATGTTCATATTTGCCTCTTGTGCCGCGCTCAGTAGCATTTCATAACGTTCCGCCCTGATTGCCCCGACAAAAGAGTGAGCGGGAATCCAGTTGGCTCCACGTGCGAAGATTGGCACACCATTGAGCACGAAGCGAAAAAAGCGCGTTCCCGCTTCGTCGGTATCCGGTGATTGATCCAGCTCCAGAGTACGAATGCCAACCTCGCGCTGCTGCTGCTCAAGTTGCTCGCCATCGTGGTATACGGTTGCTCGCAAGGTATAGAGCGCAGGCTCCCACAGGTCGCTTTCCGGGGTAGGTTTTTTGGGAAACCGCTTGGGAACACGTCTCGCGTAGGGGCGGGGGCATCCTGTCTGGGAGACAGGTAGAGCGTGGCTGTGGGGGGAGGGCCCTTGTGGCCGCCCGTTCCTCAGGGAGAACTGTTTGTCCGAGGAAATACCTCCCCGTGTGAGCCCCCAGCTCATGGGTCCACCACAGTTGAGGATTCTCTATCTTGATGTAGACCTTTGCTGAGAGCTGAGATCCACTTCCCTGTAGGGTCAACGTTTGTTCCGCTACGACTGCCGTTCCTGCTGCCCTCTCAGGGGAGAGCAAGGTGATGGAAAGCTCTACCGCTTGCTCGCCAGCAAATCGCTCTACGTCTACCTGAACGGCTACCAGCGCTTTATTGCTGTTCGTATCTATTTCAATCGTAGAGAAATGCATGCCTTGAATAGCGGCATACCGCTGACGGCGGAGTTCAATAGGACGCCAGATACCAATGGTTGGCAGGCGCGGACCCCAATCCCACCCATAGCCAAATTGAGCCTTGCGCATCATGACTCGATAGGAGTTCCGTCCCCAACTCTCGAATGGAGAAAGCTCCATTTGCAGTAGTGGTGGATGAAAACAGAGAGCGAGCGTATTGGGCCGATCGCTGTGCAAACGAGAACCGACATCAAAGACCACTTCGCGAAACATGTTCATCTGTTTGCCCAATACCTCACCGTTGAGCCAGATGGTGACAAACGTGTCCAATCCCTCGAAGACCAGCAGTAAGCGTTCATCTTGCCGGAGAGGCTTTTCTTCGCCAGCGAAGCTTATACGATACCACCATTCTCGCTCTTCCATCCAGGCACATCTATCTTCGTTCCTATCATAAAAAGGATCTGCGAGACGACCGGCCTCAATCAGAGCTTGATGCACATCCCCTGGCACCGTGATGTCTATCCAATCACTCGTATCAAACTGCTCACTGAATACCTGGCGAGCCAATCCCTCTCCAGACGCGAAATCCTTCAATTTCCAAAGATCAAACACGGTTCGACCCTTTCTGCATCTCGATACAACCTACCTGACTAGTATACGCCGGGCAGGTGGAGCCTACCAGGGTCGGGCTCTCAGGGGTAGGTTTTGTGCCATGGCGAGAGGCATCGCGTAGGGGCAGGGGCGGCGTGGTGCGGGGTTGGGGCCCTTGTGGCTGCCCGCCGTGCCTGGGTCGGGCTCTCAGGGGTAGGTTTTGTGCCATGGCGAGAGGCATCGCGTAGGGGCAGGGGCGGCGTGCAGCGGGGTTGGGGCCCTTGTGGCTGCCCGCCGTGCCTGCTGGGTGGACGGCCAGGGGTGCTCCTCACCCGCAGCGGGCGCTGCCGAAGGCCCCACAAGGGTCCCTACGCGAGGTGGTGTCTCCACCATCTATCCTTTGACACTGACAGAATCCAATGCTGGGCCACAGGCGGACTTCGCCAAACTTACAGTGCTTGTAGCTAGAAGATTTTTAAAGGAGTGATTCCGCCATCCCACACTACTCATAGAATGACCAGTTGTGTCAAACGCTAAGGTGGCAAGTAAGGTAGATCCCCACCATACCTGCATCCTCTTCACTGTTGGCGCACACACCGGATTGCCCGCCATGGCAAACGACAGAGAGTAGCTTGCCCCTGATACGGTGGACAAATCTTGGTAAATTGTCCCGGCATTGGAGCCGTTGAGATCAACTGCCAACACCAAATTTCTGTCAACGCCAAAGTACTTTCGGCTCTGTAGCACTTTTTCTAGATGTCACTTCTTACGACCAATCAGCGTGTATTAAAATGAAGCCCGTGCCATTGGCAGGCGGACCAGGCTACGAAGAGCGCTTGCCAGTATTTTGTGGTGCGCGAACTACATTTCAAATCGTCAGCAGGATGCCATGCATCGAGAGCAGGCAGGGGATTGGCCAGGTGGTCTTCTCGCCGCTCTCCCAAGGGATCCTCACGGGCAAGTACAAACCCGGTCAGCCGCCGCAAGCCGGGACACGTGCCGCTGATCCCAATCTCAATACCTTCATGCATGATTTGATGCATGAGAAGACGCTGACTGCCGTACAACACCTGCAAACGCTGGCACAACAGGGCGGCTACTCGCTCCCACAGATGGCTCTGGCCTGGGTGCTACGCAAGCAGATCGTCAGTGCTGCCATCATCGGTGCGACACGTCCTCAGCAGGTCGAAGAAAACGCCAAAGCCGGTGAGATTACTCTCACCGACGACATACTTCATCACATCGATGAGATACTAGGCGAAGAAGTAACCTACACTCCTTGACGAGATAGGTAAGGTTCCTGGAATCACTGCATAAAAACCTCTGCTTCCATCCCTTGCGAATTACTCGACGAGGAAATAAAATGAGCGTAACGATTTCCTCGTCGAGGGAATCGTTACGGAAATGGTTTCAGAGGAAAGACACTATAACGGATGACACAATCTTTTTCCATTCGTCGAGCTTCTCTCCAAGATGTCGAGGCATTAGTTTCCTTACGCCTCGCGTTAGAACAGGAAAGCGAACATCTGACGCAGGAGCATATGCTTTCAGATCTGAGGCAAGTCACCTCTCAGTACCTCATAGAGGCATTGCCGACAGAAGCGTTCCTGGTATGGGTTGCAGAAGCATCAGGAAAGATCGTGGGCACCAGCGGTCTCATCTTTTTCCAAAAGCCCCCCTCTGAACGGAATCTGTCAGGGGTGGAAGCCTATATCTTGAATATGTACACATTGCCAGAGTGGCGCGGACGGGGCATTGCAACAACGCTTCTGCAGACCATGATGGCCTTTATCAAACACACCAATGCCCATCACGTTTGGATGTATGCAACGCAAGATGGCAAGCCTCTTTATGAGAAGGCTGGTTTTGTGCTGAAAACCAGGCACACCTTTGAAATGGAGTTGCTTTGGTGAGAGAGACCTTTCATTATGTCCTGAATCGCAACCACCTTTCGCCGCCAGATCGCTGGTTCAATGCGAGCAAGGCAAATATGGAACTGATAGACACGGAATAATTCGAGAGCTTCCTGGCGTGAGTAGGCGGCCTCTCCTCCGGCGAAAGCGGCCGTGCCCTCCACGAAAGCCGGATTGACAGGCAATTCCACCTTGAGAATATCCACCCCGTAACGCGGCTTCGAAAACTCCTCCATCACTTGCGTCACATAGAGTGGCTTCTTATGTGCAAAGGCCAGCCCGGTCTCATTGCCAAGAGTGGCATCGTAGACGAGCGGTTCCAGGAAAAAGGGCACATCCAATGCCTCACACTCGGCCCCGATACGCTCGATATAGGCTTGCTTGATGGTATTGACCTGCACCTTATCGAGCGGGTTGTAGTACAGCAGGATTTTGATAGCGTTTGCCCCGGCTTCCACGAGACGACGCGCACTCCACTCTGGCAAGAGATCGGGCAGGCGATTCTTGTCCGTCACATCATAGCCGGATTTTTCGTAGGCCAGCATCACACCGGTCCCCGATCCTCGACTGGCGATCGCTCCCAGTCCATACTCCGGGTCTAAGAGAACCGCACTGGCATAGGGAGTGAGCACTTTGGTGACCGCTTTCTTGAATGCCAGCATGTCTGCCGCCGAAGCGGTGCCCATTGCACCTCGTGCGTGGGCAATGGCCTCCAAGAGATTGCCACGATGATCAACTGCCAGCGCAGCAATCACGCCACGCTCATCACAGCAAGCGTTCAATCTCTCGAATTTCCCTCTCGGTATCTTAACTTTCATAGTATTTCGCGGCCACGTGCAGGAAGTGTGACCCGATGTCGGCCAGGGCGCCCGAGTCGGCTATCTGGCGTTCAAAACGCCACAAATACGTCCCCGGATCGCGGGCGAAGGTGGCGTAGTACCGCATGTGCAGGTGATAGGGCTGCCCGAGGTAGTCCTCCTCAATGAGGTGTTTGAGATAGCACGTCGAGGGCATGTAGCGGTAGGTGAAAGGCACGCACGTAATTAAGCCTTTTTTCTTGGCCGTGGCGGCCATTTCGGACGCCTAGGCGTAGTTGAGCGCAAGTGGCTTTTCGCAAATGGCAGGCAGCCCACGATTGAGCGCGTCCATGGTGATGGAGTAATGCGCGTCATTGGTTGTGGCCACGACAACCGCTTCGCACAAACCGCTGGCGAGCAAATCCTTGTAATCGGTGAACGTCTAGGCAATGTGATACTTCTTCGCCAGAGCCTCGGCTCGCTCTGGAATCAGATCACATACAGCCACGACATTGGCCTGCTGGCAGGTCGCTAACGCCAGCATATGCATCGTGTTCGCCCACCAGCCCGCACCAATCAACCCGATGGTGACTCGCTTTTCAGTTGACATGTACTCCTCCTTGCAACTGCCGTTCCTGATAGAGGCCCGGTCTCGTCGGCGTGGACACTGGTACGGGTGTGCCACTCTCTAAGGAGTGAATACAGGCATCGCTGACCAGCAGCGACATATAGCCATCCCAGGCAGTCGCCCCGGTAAAAGTTTGCTTGGTTTGGACCGAATGCACCCAATTCGTCAACTCGGAGACATAGGCATCCTGAAAGTACGCAAGGCCATCAGAGGTAACGGCTACAGACCGTGCTTCTCGGGAGCGCACCAGCGCAAGACCAGGTTGCATGGTCAGAGCGGTCCCCCGTTCACCGACGATTTCGGCCAACACTTCATAGCCGTACTCAATTGCGACGGACACCTCCACTGTTGCTAAACACTCGCCGCTCAACACCATCTGCAGGAGCAGCATATCCCGTGTCTCGTCGCTGAACGAGGCGTGCGTTCGCACCCCTCGCACATACACCTCCGTAATCTCCTGTCCCAAGAACCAGCGAATCGAATCAATATCGTGAATAGCCGAGCCCGTGACGACGACCTTGCCGGGCCAATTGGGCGGGACCATCGCGTTGCGATGCACGCCCTTGTACAGGATTGCGCGGCCGATTTCCCCCGCTGCGACCACCTGCCGGACGGCTAAATGCCGGGGATCAAAGCGACGGTTAAAACCGACAGCGATGAAGCGACGTCCCAGGGCTTGTTCCGCTTCGATGATCTTTAAAGCGTCGGCGGCTGTGGTCGCCAGCGGTTTTTCACAGAGCACCGGCTTGTGCTGCCCCAAACACACATGCACAAACTCCGCATGGGTGGGGTCGGGTGACGCTATGACCACCGCATCAACGCCAGCATCCTGGATCAGTTGCAGCGGGTCTGAGAAGGCCTTCGCCGAACCACATTCCGCAGCAACCTGCCCCGCACGCGCCTGGTCAAGATCATAAATTGCCGCCACACGCGCACCCTTCACATAGCGGTGCAAGTTCAGCGCATGGCACGAGCCCATGCGGCCTGCGCCAATCACACCAATCGATATATCAGCCATAAGTCCCTTCCTTTCAGTACCGTAATCTATAAGCCAATCGAACGAAGGTAGTCGCGGTTTCGCTGGGCACTTTCTTTGGGCGTGCCCATGCCGGGTAACACATCCTGCTCCACGACGATCCAGCCACCGTACCCGATGTCTTTGAGCGCCTGGATGACGGCTGGTGTTGTGCAAAACCAAGGTCACTCAGGCTGCCAGTAGGGAAACTTCAGACGCAGCGAGAGCACCGCTTGTTATGCTGTGGCCTTTCGCCAAAAAGTGAGAGATCACTTTTTGGCGAAAGGCCACTCACTCATGACGTACGAATATTGCAGATCTCGAAGGCCCGCCTGAGAGCAACTTCTGGATCCCCAGCCGGGATGAACTCCTGCCCGAGATATCCTTTATAGCCGGTCGCCGCAATAGCCTGTATAATTGGCTTATACTGCAATTCCTGTCTCTCGTCGAGTTCCTGACGACCAGGATTTCCGGCCGCGTGATAAAGGGCAAAATAGTCATGATATTGGCGAATCGTGCGTATGATATCGCCTTCCATGATCTGCATATGGTAAATAGGGTCACCCCCTCATCCTCCGCAACCCTGGCCACGCGTTTCAAGCCTTCCGCCGTTATCTCTGCACCTCTCCTATCATCCAGGCCCTCACGATTGCCACTAAAGACAATGACGTTGGGGATGCCCCATTGCGCAGCTAATGCTATATTGGCACGGACTTCTCGTTCAAGGCGATCATGATGTTCGCGTCGATTAAATCCCTCTTCAATTGACGACTGCCCTCTCAGAGAGGCGATCGCCAATCCATGATCTTTGATGAATTGCCAATGCTCTTGTTCCACCAGTTCAATAGCCTGATAGCCAATATCTGCTGCGAGACGCACCATCCTCTCTATCGTCATGTCTCCCTGCGTAAAACACCACCACGCGATCGATTGTTTGATATGGTCCATGCGTCTTCTCCTCTCGTCTGAGCCAATTTGCGAATCAATGTATCATTTCCGAGTCACCCCCCTGTTCGTACTCGACTTCGCTGAGAAGGACTGACCGGTGTTCAGCCAGGGACTTCTGCGCTGCCAGTGCCATGACCACCGGGACACGCCCATCGTTTCCCGTGACGGGGACAGTTTGACTCCTGCGCGTTCCACGGCGTCCAACGCCCGGTCAATTGACGCAAGATCATTTGCGATCGGTTTTTCACAGAAGATATGCTTGCTAGCCTCTGCTGCCTCCCGAATGATCTGGGCATGCGTATCCGTGGACGAACAAAGCACCACTGCCGAAATATCTGGATGGTTCAATACATCATGGTAATCCTGCGAAGCGAATGGAATCCCTTAATCCTTCGCACACTTGCGAGCCGACTGCTCGAAGACATCCGCCACAATGAGCAGCTCGGCTGATGGAATGCGTGTGGTGAGATGTTCAGCATGCAGGCGACCAATGCGCCCGGCTCCGATCAACCCCATCTTCAACAACTTCTCAGACATGCAACTTCTCCTTGTGAGCTATAACCCAATGGTTCTCAGATAAGTTCGGTTCCGTTCAGCACTCGTTGCGGAACTTGCGTGCCGCCGCACCACTGGTGGTGAACAGGCAGGCCATGTTGCCGGCAGCACGCGCACCATCGTCTCGGCGGTCGCCGGGTTGCGCACATCGAGAGATTCATCGGTACGTGAAGCTTTCCACGCACCGTTCACATAGTTTAAGAGTTGTCCATCCGAGATCATAGGCCACCTTCCACCTACTGTGGACGCTGGTCGTATTACTGTTCCGTCTTCTCAAATTTTGATGGAAGTTGCTCCACATGCAGATCAGTAGCTTCAGCTTCCAATTCATGAGCAGCCGCAGCGAGTTGAGCACCGGCAACTGCATCCGTACGGGCGAACTCGGCCAGCTCGTGGCTCAACTCCTCCAGTGCCTCGCCGCCAGCCATCATTCCAGTAAGCTCCTCGCGG
>WNGL01000235.1_pt1 | contig 73359 bp, 51 predicted proteins | sample 5400591 | NCBI WGS metagenome assembly WNGL01 (sample SAMN13153377, study PRJNA577476) | soil metagenome | isolation source: 80 cm soil or saprolite under Garry oak tree replicate 1 | place: USA:California | collected 2016-06-15 | reverse complement strand
GGCGAGTCGTGCTTAAGCGCCGCAACGCTTACAGCGAGCAATTGGCTGATCTCGCCAATTTGTATTTTCGCATGTCTAGCATACCGATTCGTTTCTGGAGCAAAATCGAAGACTGGCGGCGTTGGGAAGCGGAGTGCTTTCAAATGCTGAACGGCGATCGATTTCGCGTCCTCGCAGCCGGCGCAAAAACAGTCTGTGTCGATAAGCTACCGGGTAAGACCCTATGGGAGCACCTGAATCGAGGCACGCTCACGCCGCAGATGCTGCAAGCGGCGGGCCGCGAGTTGCGCCGGGCCCATCAACTCTGGAGCGACGAGTTTGGCGGCGGGTGGTCCCACGGCGATGCAACTATGAGCAATGTTCTCTATGATGAGAAGACTGACCGGGCGCGTATGATCGATTTTGAAATTATGCATGACAAATCGGTTCCGGCTAAATCGCGCCACGCCGATGATTTGTTGGTCTTCTTATTGGACGTCGTTGCAATCGCTCCCAGCCGTCGATGGCTGCCTTTTTCACTTTCGTTCCTCAACGCCTACGGAGATCCAGTTGTAATGGCAGAATTGACAGATCACCTCGCTCTTCCAAGCGGGATGGCATGGATTTGGTGGGGCGTTCGCACCAGCTTTGCCAATCCCGCAAAAGTAAAACAGCGGCTCGCAAAGCTTCGAGACGTAACCGCCAATCTGGGATATTATCGGGCGTTTGCAGCCAAACGCGCGCGCCAGAGGCGGCGCGCCTCGATCAGTTGCCAGGAAATGAGGCCCGGAATGCCCAGACCGATTTCCCGCGCTCGCGCGACCAGGGCCAGAGCGAAAGCGCCTTCGCCCGAAATGCCGAGCAAATGGCCGACGACAAGATAACCGCCTTCCTGCACACCCAAACCGGCCGGAACTGGAAACGCTGCCGAGCGAATTGTCAAAACCATGCTTTGTAAAATCAGCGCATTCAGAAACGAGTCAGGCAAATCGAGAATCCAGAGCGCCAGCCAGATTTCTCCCGAGCCAATGATAAGCGACGCCATGGTCCACGCGCAACATGCGATAACACCGCGCCGTCGCGCGTAAAGAGAGCGGATGGTCCGGTCCAGTGTGTCGCCGCCTTGCACGAGCGTTTGCCAATCCGATGAACCAGCCAGGCGCGAGACGATGCGGCCGAGAAAACGGAACATTCCCATCCGCTGCACAAAATAAAAACCGGCAAAGGCAAAAAGCGCGATGAGGATTCCAATTAAAGTCGGACGAACGAAGCTGGTTTTTCCCGTTAGATCGACAAGCAGCACAAGTCCGAGCAGCGTAAATCCGGCCTGAACGAAAATGCCGAGTGTAATGTCCACGAGCACCGTTCCGGCGGCAACCGGAAGCGACACGCCTTTGATCGCTGCCAACCGCGCACGCACGATGTCTCCGCCGACGGCGGCCGAAGGCACAAGTGTGCTGACCGATTCGCCGATCCAGCGCATCCGAAAAAGTTGCAGCAACGGGAGACGATCGGATTTCGGGAAAAGGACCCACCACGCAATCGCGTCGAGAAATATTGGGATGAGATGGTAAACGACGATTCCCATAATCGCCCATTCGCCGGTGGCGAACGCATCGAGGACCTGCCCAACGCCTTGCCGGATGAGCAGAACCGTAAAAAGAGCCGCTCCAGCAAGGCCAAGCAGCCACACGGTTACTTGAATTTTGCCCGGCGCCTTCATCGTGTTCTCCAGAGCAATTCGGGTGCACGTGAAAGGATGCGCCTATGGCAACACGAAAAGCCAAGACTCGGGCAGATCTACGCTGAGCAGCGTCCGATCAGCTCAGGAAACTTTGCGCAGGCGGTCCAGTCTCTTCGACGCGCACCAAAACAGGTTCGCTAACAAGGGGCGCGTCAGGAGTCAGAACCACACTTCGTCGCATCGGCTTGCCGGCAATCAAGCAAAACGCCAGCCAGATTATTCCGAAAAAGATCGCGGCGAGAACGTCGGTTAAGAAATGCGCACCCAAAGCGATCCGGCTGAATCCGACCAGGGCGATCAACAACGCCGCGCTTGAAACTGTCAGCGTCCGCCAGCAGCGCCCCTTCATCATGGGTAAAATGAAAAGAGCGAGCTGCCCGTACAGAAGCGTTGCTCCAATCGTGTGTCCGCTGGCAAAGCTGTAACCCGACCAATCCACGAATGGGCCGTCAACAAATGGCCGGTGCCGATGAACAAGAACCTTCACTAGCTCATTAAGCAACATGCCACCAGGCACGGCGACGATTAGCGTGACGAGCGAAGGCCACAATCGTTTCCACACAAAAAACAACACCAGCGAAAACAAAACAACACCAATCCACTCGCTTGAACCGAACTCGGTGAACGCGCGCAGCACACTGACAAACGCGCGCGTCAAATGCGCGTGGAACCACGTCGCGACCCCGTGATCGGTTCCCGCAAGGGGGTTGATCATGGCGAGGGCCAGGTAATTCTGGGGGAGAATAAGCGGAGTAGTCACAAAAGCTCAGCAACTTAGTCCCGATTTAATACTCGTCAAACGGTAAAACATGCAAATCCGCGATCGGGATTGGCCTTCAATTCGGCTATAATGATGGTGCCGATGCGAGTCGCTGCATCCAAGTCTAACTGCCGGTAGAAAAAGGGCGTGAACCGCCTCTATTTCGGCGACACTTTGGAGTGGTTGCGCGACACGCGCGGAGTTTCCGGATGCGAGTGTCGATCTTGTCTATCTCGATCCCGCTACTCAACTCGAACGCGGATTACAATGTTCAATGCCATGGCTGAATCAGACAATGGCGTGTCGAAGTTGCGCAACGGTTGAAAACAAAAAGTCGAGCGTATAATCACGGTTTTCTTCGAATACTTCTTGCCAAAATACTTTAATCCGATACACCGATCTCGATGCGCGCGTCCGATTCAACGTTGTCCGCACCTTAACCTATGAAAAATATACGACGGTTCTTTATCAGCCTGTTTCTCGGTGCAGCCGCGTCCGCCATTGCGGGTACAGCGACATACGAGGCGCAACCTTCGCCCACTCCGCAGGACGAAAACTCGCACGATCTGTTCGATTACGAGATGGACTACACGCTCAACAGCAACTTCTACGATGACCACGGCAAATTCGGAAACGGCGACTCGCTTTACAACGATTTCAGCTACGCTCATCGCTTCCTCATCACCGGGAAGTGGTATTTCCGGGCAGGAGTTGAATACGAAAGGTTCGACTTCGACGGCACCAATAACGGTCTGCCTGACCACCTCCAGACCGTTCACGCTCTATTGGCTCTGGAATATGTCGTGCACGATCATGCCGGCGCGGGAATCGAGATCGATCCCGGCCCCTATTTCCAAAATAATGTTACCGGCGATTCAATCGACATTCCCTGGAAAGTGTTCGTCAGTTTCCCGCTCAAGAAAGATAAAATCTTCGGCGTCATCGGCCTCGGTGGTAGCCTCTATCAAAACCCAATCGTGGCCCCCGGCGGCGGCCTGATCTGGCTGTTCACTGACAAGTTCCGTCTGGAAGGCGTCTTCCCAAAACCGGCCTTGGTTTATAATCCAACTGACGATTGGGAATTCCGTATCCTTGGTAATCTCTTTTACGAAAGTTTCCGCACTGATGATGTCATAACTCCCGAGAGGAAATTGCAAGTCCACAACGCCATCGTTCAATATAGCGAGGACCGCGTAGGAGTTCTGGCAAAGTATTCCGGCTTTAAGCCCTTTAACATCAAGCTCGGCGGCGGCTGTACCGTCAAGCGCGACTTTGATTTCTTCCGCGCCGAAGCGAGCGCCAAAACGAGGCCTGCTCCCTACGTCCAGGTTGAGATCGAGGCGAGATTTTAAGGAAAGATCTCGTCGAGTTTTCTGGCCACGCTCTGGCTGCCGCGAATTTTCAATCGCCCGGTGAAATAGGCCCATTTACCGCCGAGCGTCCCATTTGAGAGTGCGACCCAATCCTTATCGCTCGTCACGAAGGTGACGCTCGGATTGTCGATCTTTCCTTTTCCCATCTTGTAGGTTCCATCATTTACATCGATCCACCATTGGCCGCCGTTGGGGCCGCTGAGGTCCCACTGGTAGCGCGCATGCACTCCCTTTGCCTTTTGCGCTTGGAAACTCTGGCGCATCCCATCGAACACTTGTTGCGGTATCGAACTCGAAGACTCCTTTGAGGCCGCGCTCACCGCGCCCAAAGCGATTGCCGTGATTATCGTCGCAATCGTCAGCCTCAAATGCCCATTGTTTGCTTTCATTGTGCTTACTTTAAATCAAGATCGTTCCCGCGACCGAAAATGGCTGTCCAACGACCTTTACTGTTCGATCCGTTTTAGGAGAAACGCCGCGCCGATAAACGTGATCAGCGCGCCCCCCAGGAGCACGATAAGATCGACAATATAAAACGGAACGCCGGCGTGATACATGTTCACCAGCCGGAAGGCCCGGCAAAAATGAGTGAGCGGGAAAAGTTCGGAGATGTATCGGATTGCTTTTGGCAGTTGCTCGAGCGGCGCAAATGCGCCTGAGAGAACAAAGACCGGCAACAGAAAGAAAACGGAAAATTGGATCGCTTGCGTTTGGGTGCGCGAGAAAGTCGAAATCAATAAACCGAGTCCCAGTGAGCAGAGAAGGAAGAGCAGGCAGATCAACGCAAGCGCGTGGAGCTGATAAAACGCCACTCCAAAATGCCACCAACTAAGCGCCATAATCACCACCACCAAACAAATGGAGACAACCAGATACGGCAGCATTTTCCCGATCACGATTTCACCGCGCTGCAGCGAAGTCACCAGCAATTGATAGAGCGTACCCGATTCGCGTTCGCGAGCGATGGTGCAGGCCATGAGCGTGACAGTGAGCAATTGCAAAATCAACCCGATCACGCCTGGCACGACGTAATCGATGAAGCGCGACTTCGGATTGTACAAGTTCTTCGACTCCGCACTCCACGCCGTCATAAGCGAGACGAATTGTTTACGGATATCGACGGGCAATTTCTTGCCTAACTCGATCACCTCCTCCGGGAGTAACTCCACAATGAGGTCGCGCTCTTTGGCCTGGAATGTGCCCAGATTCTTTTGCACAGCGCCTTCGACTGCACTGGCAGTGTTGGTGTCGCTGTCGTCGAGGTAAAGAGGTAGCGGCTTCGGGTCGCCTTTGTTCAGGCTATCGGTCCAACCAACCGGGATAACCAGAGTCGCCTTCACTCCATTTCCGATCAGATCCGACTCACCCTGAAAGTTGGGCGCTGGCATTCTCCAATGAAACGTTTTGTCCTTGGAGATGATCTCGATGAACCGGGCGGTGCGCGGCGTCTGATCGCGATCGATTAGCAACGCCGGGACGTCGGTGAGTTCAGTATTCTCGAAGGCGTGCCCGAAAATTAGCGTAAAGAGCGGCGGGAGAATAACCAGTAAAAGCAAGACGCGTCGGTCGCGGTAGATGTGCAGGAATTCTTTGTAAGCGACGCTCGCAATTGCGCTCAATGATGGCCATTTCATGATGTCGATTTTTTCAAGACGCCATCGTAGCCCTGCGAATATGCGGTGAAAACGTCCTCCATGTCGGGTTCCACCCAGCGTTCGCCCAACAAACGAAGATCTGGAAAAGGCCAGTTCTCGCGCCATCTCGCCATCAATTTCTCCGGTTCCTGTGCGTAAAGGCGCAGGCTGCCGCTGCGCAAGGAAACGCCCAGCAGCTCGGGCCGATCTCGCAACCGCACCAGCGCGGGCATGAGTGGTTCCACATCGATCTCGAGCAAGCGCGCGCGAAAGCTCGATTTCAAAGCGCGCGGCGAAGCTTTCGCCAGCAGGCGCCCACTTTCGATAAAGCCCACTTCCGTGCAGCGCTCCACCTCGTCCATGTAATGCGTAGTAACAAAGATCGTTTTTCCCTCGTTACTCAGATCATAGAGCAAGTTCCAGATTTGCTGCCGGTGAACGGGATCAAGGCCTGCTGTCGGTTCATCGAAAAAAAGGAGCGGCGGATCGTGCACCAGTGCGCAACCGATCGCCAGCAATTGCCGCATGCCGCCAGATAGACTTCCCGCAGCAGCATTAACTTTTTCTTCCAAATCGCTCAGCCGAAGCAAGCGCTCGATCCGTCGCTCCAGTTCCGCACCCGGAACGCCATAGGCGCCGCCGAAAAAGCGGAAGTTCTCCAGCACGGTGAGATCACGGTAAAGGCTAAAGCGTTGCGGAACGTAGCCGAACTTGGTCCTAACACGTTGTCGATCTTTCCAAACATCCGTGCCTGCGATTGTTGCATTGCCAGCGGTCGGATGAGTCAGGCCGCACAACATTCGAATCGTGGTCGTTTTTCCCGCGCCATTCGCCCCTAGAAAACCAAAGATCGTTCCGGGCGCGATAGTGAGTGAAAGATCCTGTACAGCATGGACATCGCCGAAACTCTTACTCAAGTGGTTGAGCACGATTACTGGTTCACTCATCTAGAAGAAAGCCTATTGCGATGATCCCCGAAATTTGCAACCATCTGTCATACATCATGCGATATCTTGTCTCATGAAATTCAAAACGGTGGAATCCACTCAGCGCTTTCTTGCGAGCACCTTCGTCGTTCTTTTGCTCTTACTCTTGCTCGCGAGATCAACGAGCGCACGTGCCGATGCCGTTTCTGAGCTCGCCTCGTTTTCCATTTTCGACAAGGTCGATCTCGCACAACTCGCGAAGAGCGAGGTGAAAACAGCCCATGGATCACCTATGAGTAACCCGCGATTTCTGGCTGTCCAAAGCTGCTACGTCGCACCGGGTTCGCCTGCCCAGCAAATCGAGGCTTTGCGCCGGTGGAACCCAACAAGGCATCGCGAGCTAAAGGTTTTTCTGCACTCGGATCTCCCGTCGAATCCAACGGCTGCGAGTTTTGAAAAATTGAAGAACGCCCCCGCTAACGGGCCGGTGCGGTGGCTCGTCGCGGCGACTCAAAAACTCAGTCCCGACCTTCAAATCAGCCGGGACGAGGCGGAAAAGTTTTCTGCCGGAAGCGCTGGCGGCGGCGCAATGCCTGCATCGGTCGCAGCATTCTGGACCGATGTGTTGACCGCACGCGCGAAAAGTTTTGCATCTAACGGAACATCAGGGCAGCCCTCTTACGATCATACTGGTAAGGCGATCCGTGCGAGCGATGAATTAAACGGCTTGTTGCGCGAACAGGAAAAAATTCGGCGGCAATTTGCCGGACTCCTTGGAGCTACGGGTATCGGTCGCGGCGCTGGATCGCTGACACCGGAGCCTTACTGGGAACTGCTCGATGTAGATGATCAAGGCGTCGTAACGCTCGGCGCATCCTACAGCCGCTCCGGAGCCAACGGGACCTATCAAGCCGCTGATGCGCTCTATTATGCCAGCGGCGGTTATTATGTCGCGCTGGCGTTGTACCAGATGTGGCCCATTACCGTAGAGGGGAAAGCTTCGACGCTGGTTTGGCGTGGCGACATGATCTCTGCCCCGTCGCTTGGCTCCCTGCATGGCGTGGAGCGGCTCGGATCGGAATCGGTCATGATGAAACAGATCTCTAAATCCGTCACGCTGTTTCGTCGCGACACGAGCGGAGGTCATTGAACAAGTGAAAAACTTCGCATATCGATCTTTCCTTCAGGCTGCGTGTGCTGTGTCGTTGTTTTTGGGTGCAACAGCAACGTTTGCTGAAGAGAGCGACAACTGGCTCAAATCGATCCTTCCTTTTCCGGGCGAATATGTCGTGGAAGAAACGTACGTCGGCGATGGCGACGTTCGACGCGGACCTCACAAAAGCGTTCGCGACTTTGATGAAAACGACTCGATCCTGCAGCTTGTTTTTACTCCGCGGATCAAGCTTGGCGTGTTGCGACTTGGCGCCGAATGGGAACGATTCTCATTTGGTGTTCCAGACGGCGCGCGGCTGCCAGATACGCTGCAATCGGTCAACCTGGTTATTGGATTGGATACACAATTCTCGGATTCAATCCTGATCAGAGTCGAAGCTCAGCCCGGTGTGTATAACACGGGGTTGGACGATTTGTCGGACGATTTCAACCTGCCGTTCGTCATTGGCGGCACCTACATCTACAGCCCTGATTTGCAGATTGTCCTCGGCGTCGGTGTCGATGTCGAACGGAAGTATCCGGTTATCCCCGCCGCCGGCGTTCGCTGGAAAATGGCACGCCAATGGGTGCTCGATGCTGTGCTGCCGACGCCACGTCTGGAGTTCGAGATGAACCGAGACGTAACGCTCTACGCCGGGGCGAACGTGAAGCAAACCAATTTCCGCGTGGACGACCATTTCGGAGATGCGCATGGAATTCCACGGCTCAATCACGCGATCCTAAGCTATAGTGAAGTGCGAACCGGCGCCGGGTTTGATTGGAAAATTTCGCCCATCGTGACGTTCACAGGTGAGGTTGGATACCAGCCGTATCGAAATTTCGATTTTTATCGTGCTAACGTGCGCTACCACCAGGACGGTGGGGCTCCGTACGGAATGCTTTCACTTCACGGCGCGTTCTAATCAACCATGTAGCCGGGGGCGGTGACCCCGGGGTGGCCCGGCGCGCCTTCTCATCCTACTCACGCCAAATCTTTCAGCGCAAACTCTTGTCCAACGCGCCGATTTTGCGGCTCTCTGGCCAGTGAAATGCGACGCCAAGCACCACGAGGATTGTTCCGATACCTCCAGCGACGACGGAAATCACCGGACCAAACAGCGCGGCAGTTAATCCCGATTCGAGTGCGCCGAATTCATTCGATGTGCCGATAAAAATATTGTTTACGGACGAAACGCGTCCGCGCACTTCGTCCGGCGTGACCAGTTGGACGATGGAGCCGCGGATGATCACGCTCACACTGTCGAACGCCCCGATAAGAAACAGCAAGCTGAGTGACAGCCAGAGCGCTTTGGACAAACCAAAAAGGATGGTCACAACTCCAAAGCCGGTGACGCACAACAGCAAGGTTTTGCCGGCCCGTTTTATCGGCGGCAGATGGGCCACCACCAGCGCCATCACGAAAGCGCCGACCGCCGGAGCGGCCCGCATCCAACCCAGTCCGATCGGTCCGCAGTGCAGGATTTGATCGGCGAAAATAGGCAGCAGCGCCGTCGCGCCCCCGAGCAGCACCGCGAACAGATCCAGCGTAATCGTTGCCAGGATCACCTTTTTGCTGAATACGAATCGGATTCCAGCCATCAAACTTTTCCAGGTGCTTGTCTCAGTCTGATCTCGCAGTTGCGTGCTGCGGCGGATCGGAAGAACGAGAACGAAAAAGGAAAAGGCGCAGAGCGCATCCAGCATATAGACAAACGGGAACCCGAGATACGCTACGAGCAATCCGCTGACGGCCGGGCCGACAACGGATCCAACTTGAAAAATGCTGTTGTTCCAGGTGACCGCATTCGCGAAGGCGTCGCGGGAGACGAGTGTCGGAAAAAATGAACTGCGCGCCGCCCAACTGAATGTGCGTGCCGCTCCTCCGATGAAAAGAAGCAGATAAATTAACGGGATTGAAGCGTCATCGAAATGGAATGTCGGAGGATGACGCTCGAAAATCGTGGCGATCGCCGCCAGCGCGTGATTGCCGGCGCGCAACGGCGCGATCGGAGGAATGGAGAGATGCTTCCAGGAAACAAGAGCCAGCGCCGCCGACGCGAGCGCGCTAAATATCTGTGCGACGAGAATAATTCGTCTTCGACTGAATCGATCGGCCAAATGGCCGGCGGGCAAGGACAATGTAACCACGGGCACGGCTATGACTAAGCCAACAAGCCCGAGCGCGGTCGCCGAATGGGTGCGCGCATAAAGCTCCCATTCCACCGCCACGGCGAGCATGAGACGGCCGGTGATGGAGAGTAAATTGCCGGCTGTGAACAGGCTGAATCCACCGAAACGGAAAGCCGCGTAGGGGTCGTGGGCTCGGCGCTCTAATTCGATTGGCGGTGTAATCGCCGCCGGGCGCTGACCCTCCGGCGATTCATAGGATCTTGGATCGATTGGTCGCGGCATGTTCGAGCGCGTTCGTTCGAACACGCGCACGAGATTGTAGATTGAGCGCCCAGCGCCGCAAGATTGTTACAGAGTGCAGGCTTGATGCTGGCGCCATTTTTTGTTTGGGTCGCAATGTGCCTCTTGATGAGGATCAGGCTTTAGGGAATCGGATCGGCCCAAGCACGCAAAACGGTGCGGTTGCTTTTACCACAACTCATTGGAGCGTGGTCCTGGAAGCGCAAGGCCCATCGCCAGCAGCAGAGGCGGCGCTCGAAAAACTTTGCCGCACGTATTGGCGACCGATTTACGGTTTCGTGAGGAGGCAGGGCGTCGGCCCCGAGGAAGCCGAAGATCTCACCCAGGGGTTTTTTGCGTTGCTCCTGGAACGCCGGGATCTGGATACTATCCGTAAAGAGAAGGGGCGCTTGCGTTCTTATCTGCTGACGTCGCTCAAACATTTCCTAGCGAATGAGCGTAGCCGCGCGATGGCCGTTAAACGGGGTGAAGGCCAGCGGTTGATTCCGCTAGAAGATTTGCGCGTGCGCGAACGCGCCGGTTTTGAGCCGGCAGATATGGCGAGTGCCGATCACATCTACGAGCGTCGTTGGGCGCTGACAGTTCTTGACCAAGTGCTGACGCGGCTGGGAGATGAGTATCGTGCCACTGGCAACATGCGGTTGTTTGATCGGTTACAGAAATCGCTCACGGACGAACCAGAGCGCCCTTCGCAGGCGGAGATTGCGCACGAATTAGGTATGACGGAGAACGCGGTAAAGCAAGCATTTCACCGGTTACGTCAGCGCTATCGGGAGTTGTTGCGAGAGGAAATCGCCCATACTGTGATGGCACCGGGTGATATTGAGGATGAACTGCGCCATCTGATTGCCGTATTGCGGGCGTAACCTGCGCGAGAATTTCTTGCATTATCTTATTGAGGGATGGATGGCCAATCCGTCAGCATGATGACCGCCACCAGACTTTGCGGAAAGTGCGGGGCGAAAATCTTTGCCGACGCGCCGCAAGAATTTTGTAGCGCCTGCCTTCTGGAGACCGGCCTTCGTCTGCTCGACAACCAGGATGAGGACGCGACCAATCCACCGCGGCTGCCGCGCATCGGTCGCACCGCGCGGTCAGCAAAAATGCTGGGAGATTTTGGCGATTACGAACTGCTGGAGGAAATCGGCCGCGGCGGTCAGGGTGTGGTCTATCGCGCGCGGCAGAAGAGCCTCAACCGCACAGTTGCGCTGAAAGTCATAGGCCTCGGCCATTGGGCCACGGAAGCGCATCTGAAGCGCTTTCGCCGGGAAGCGGAAGCGGCCGCTAGCCTTGAACATCCATGCATTGTTCCGATTTACGAAGTCGGCGAGCGCGATGGCTCATGCTATTTCAGCATGAAATTCATCGAAGGTGGGCAGCTTGATGAAGTTGTTAGGCGCGAACCAATGCCAATCCGGCGCGCTGTGGAATTAATTGCCAAGGTAGCGCGCACTGTTCATTACGCTCACGAACATCACATTCTTCATCGTGACATCAAACCGGGAAACATCCTGCTTGATCAAAAAGGTGAACCGCACCTCACCGACTTCGGGCTAGCGCGACTGGTCGAGACAGAGAGCACTGTCACGCGCACGATGGAAGTGCTGGGCACGCCCAGTTACATGGCCCCAGAACAGGCGGTAGGTAATAACGCGGCCGTCAGCAGCGTCACTGATGTTTATGGACTTGCCGCGGTGCTTTACCAATTGCTGACCGGTCATCCGCCTTTTGCTGGAGGAACAACTTACGAAACGATTCGGTTAGTGCTAGACACTGAGCCGCGACAGCCGCGCCTCTTAAATCCAAAAGTAGATCGCGACCTGTCAACAATCTGCCTCAAGTGCCTCGAAAAAGATCCGCGGCGCCGCTACTCTTCCGCTCTCGCCCTGGCCGAAGATCTTGAACGCTGGCTACAGCACGAACCAATTCGGGCGCGGCGGACCGGCCTCTTCACCCGCGGAAAAAAATGGATGCGCCGGAACCCCACCATCGCCCTGTTGATTTTGTCACTGGCTGCCTTGGCAGCGGCCATTGGTTGGAATGTTTGGAAAAGCGAATTTGTCCCTAGCCCTTCAGCCACGGGTATCGCCGTCCTGCCATTTGAAAATCGAGGCGAAGACAAAGCCAATGCTTATTTTGTCGACGGCATCCAGGATGAGATTCTGACGCGCTTATCGAAGATTGCCGATCTGAAGGTGATCGCGCGCACATCGACACAGCATTACAAAAGCACGCCTAGAAACCTGCCCGAGATCGCCAAACAACTTGCCGTCGCCCACATCCTGGAAGGAAGCGTGCAGAAGAGCGGCGACGCCGTGCGCGTGAACGTGCAGCTGATCAAAGCTGCTAATGGTTCCCATCTTTGGGCTGAGACCTTTGATCGCAAACTGACCGATATTTTCGCGGTGGAGAGCGATATCGCGACGGCAATCGCCGAGACCTTGCGCGTGAGGCTTACCGGGGCCGAACGGCAGCAGCTGGCGAAGCGTCCCACGGAGAACCTCAGAGCTTTCCAGTATTATCTACAGGGCCGGTCGTATATTAATCGACGTACCCGCGAAGACCTGCTCACGGCCATCCGCTATTACGAGAGGGCCATTGACGAAGATCACAATTATACGCTCGCCTACGCGGGCTTAGCTGAATCCTATGGAGTTCTTGGAGTTTACGGCTACGTTGCGCCCATTGAAGGTCGGCGCAAGGAGGAAGAGGCGGCGCGCAAAGCCCTCGCGCTTGATGAAAACCTGGCCGAAGCTCACGCCGTACTTGGTCAAGCCTACGTCCAGTTCGCTCCGTCCAATTTCCCGCTGGGTGATCGCGAACTGCGACGTGCTATCGAACTCAGTCCGAGCCTAGCACTAGCCCATTTCTATTTGGGAGTTTCGCTCACGCGACAGGGGCGTCTCGATGAAAGCTTAGAGGAACATCTGAAAGCTCGCGAACTCGACCCGCTGTCATCGATCATCGCACGGCAATTCGCTATTCCTTACTACTTCAAACGAGATTATGCGCGAGCGCTTGAACTACTGCGGCAGGCCAATGAGTTGGGCCCGGGTTTTACGAGCACCTGGGAAATAGGAATTTACATCCAAAACAAGTTATTCGACGAAGCGCTGGCGGAATTGGAGACGGCCAAACGACAGAGGAAGAATGATTCGATTTTGATTTACGATACTGGAATGATCTACGCGGCGCAGGGGAAGCGGGGGGAAGCTCTCCAGACCATCAAAGAGATGGAAGAGATGTCAGGGGCGAGTCTGAGCCAGGCGCATTGGATCGCCAAAATCTATGCGACCTTGAACGAGAAGGAGCTGGCGTTTACGTGGCTGGAACGTGGCTTAGCAACGGGAGCGATCGGACTGTTTTATAAGGACGAGCCGGTGTGGGACCCACTCCGCAGCGACCCGCGCTTCGAGGCGCTTGTTGAGAAAATGTTTGCGCCCATTAAAACGCCTGGGGATGCGCAAGCGAAACCGCGAGACCCTTAGACCATTGGAACCGTGTTGCAGGGGTAGTGAGGCTTTATTCCAATCTGCCGCCAGCAAACGCACTGAATCACGGCTGCGTGGTTACAGGGAAGCAAGGTTGAAGGGTTGCATGGTTGCAGGATGCAGGGTTGCAATTGGCCATCGGGCGCGTCGCCATGTGCGGCGGAGGCAAGCTGAGGAATTCTTTTTCCGACTCAGAGCCCGCCCCTCCGGTTGGCATACCCCGTGTGCGAGAGGCCGCCTCTATTTAAGAAGAGATCTCCCATACTGTTGCGATGCCCAGCGACATTGAAGATGAGCTACGCCATTTAATTGCGGTGTTGCGTGCGTAACCTTCGCCAAGATTTCCTGCAGTACTCGTTGGGACGAGGTATTGTCCGACGGGTGACATGACGGCTGGCACCAAACTCTGTGCAAAGTGCGGCGCAAAAATTTCCTCCGACGCGCCGCGGGGCGTTTGCCCGGCCTGTCTGCTTGAGACTGGCCTTGGTTTGCTCGCGAATGAAATCGACGAGGCGCGGAATGCAAGTAGGGCGCCCCGCTTAGCAGGGCCGGGCGCGCCGAAAATGAAGTCACGCACCGCACGGATGCTGGGTGACTTTGGCGATTACGAGTTGCTGGAGGAAATCGGTCGGGGCGGTCAGGGCGTAGTTTACCGCGCGCGCCAGAAGAGCCTTAACCGCACAGTGGCACTGAAGGTGATCGGCTTGGGCTACTGGGCTACAGAAGCACATCTCAAGCGTTTCCGTCGCGAAGCGGAATCCGCTGCGAGCCTCGAGCATCCATGCATTGTTCCAATCCACGAAGTCGGCGAGCGCGATGGCTCATGCTACTTCAGCATGAAATTCATCGAAGGTGGGCAGCTTGATGAAGTTGTTAGGCGCGAACCAATGCCAATCCGGCGCGCTGTGGAATTAATTGCCAAGGTAGCGCGCACGGTTCATTACGCTCACGAACATCACATTCTTCATCGTGACATCAAACCGGGAAACATCCTGCTCGACGCAAAGGGCGAACCACATCTTACCGATTTCGGGCTGGCGCGGCTGGTGGAGACAGAGAGCACTGTTACGCGCACGATGGAAGTTTTGGGTACGCCCAGTTACATGGCGCCAGAACAAGCTGTCGGAAACAATGCGGCGGTGAGCAGCGTCACTGATGTTTATGGACTTGGCGCAGTGCTTTACCAACTGCTCACTGGTCATCCGCCTTTTGCCGGGGGAACGACCTATGAAACGGTCCGATTGGTTTTGGACGCCGAGCCCCGGCAGCCGCGCCTCTTAAATCCAAAAGTAGATCGAGACCTCAACACCATTTGCCTCAAGTGTCTCGAGAAAGATCCAAGACGTCGTTACGCCTCCGCTCTCGCACTCGCCGAAGATCTTGAACGCTGGCTAAAGCATGAGCCGATCCGCGCCCGGCGCACTGGACTCGTCACCCGTGGCAGAAAATGGGTGCGACGCAATCCGAGTATCGCGGTAATGGCGGCGATGCTTCTCGTCTTGGCCGTGCCATTAGGCGTGATGATTTGGAAAACCGAATCAGAGCGTTCGACACTCTCGAATCCGGCGCCGCCGGAGAAAAGCATCGCAGTGCTGCCGTTCAGCAATCTGAGCAAGGAACAAGAGAACGCCTTTTTCGCCGATGGCGTGCAGGACGAAATTCTAACCGACCTAGCCCGAGTCGCCGATCTGAAAGTGATCAGCCGCACGAGTGTGATGCCATACAAAAGTGGGATGGCGCGCAACCTGCGCCAGATCGGGCGGCAATTAGGTGTGGCGCATGTGGTGGAAGGAAGTGTTCAGCGCTCCAGCAATCGGGTACGCGTCAACGCGCAGTTGGTCGATGCGCGCACGGACCGGCACCTATGGGGGCAGACTTATGACCGCGATCTGGCGGACGTGTTCGCGATTCAAAGTGAGATCGCGAAGACAATTGCCGATCAGTTGCAGGCCAAACTTTCGCCAAGCGAAAAGAACGCTATCGAACGTCCCCCGACGACCGACATTAGCGCGTTCGATCTTTGCGCGCGCGCCAAAGTTCTTTTGCACGTGCAGTCTTCCGGGACAGCGGATTACCTCCAGGCAGTCGATCTGCTGAACCGAGCTGTCGCGCATGATCCATCGTTTTTCGATGCGTATTGTCAGCTCGCCTACGCTCATGGTTGGCTTTACTTCCTTGGCGTCGACCATACATCCGCGCGGCTGGCGTTAGCGGAAGCAGCCCTGCAGGCGGCCTCTCGCCTTCGTCCGGAGGCTGGTGAAACGCACCTTGCGCGTGGGCAGAATCTTTACTGGGGGTATCGCGGTTATGACGGCGCACTGGCTGAACTGGGAGTTGCCCGCCAGACCTTGCCCAATGATGCGCGGATATTCGGGCTAACGGGTTATATCCAGAGGCGTCAAGGGCACTGGGAAGAATCCACGCGAAATCTGGAGCGCGCGGCTGAGCTCGACCCGCGCGATACTGAAACGCTGCAGCTGGGCGTTGCAGCGAATTACTGGTTTCTTCGGCGCTATGCTGAAGTAAAATCGGTGTTGGATCGCGCGTTGGCCATCGAGCCCAACGACGCTGCTAGGAAAATAGCGCGGGCGTTCGTCGAACTGGATTCCAAAGCCGATACCCGGCCTTTGCATCAAACAATCGATTCAATTCGGGCCACAAATCCTGCCGCGGTGCCGAGTATCGCTCAATGGTGGCTTTACTGCGCACTGGCCGAACGCGATGGCACTGCTGCAAAGAATGCCCTAATCGCATCACGCGAGAATGCAATCTTCTTTAACGAGAACATTCCTTTTAATCGTCCATTCATAGAAGGCGTTATCGCTCGTATGACAAAAGACGATGACGCAGCGCGCGGCGCTTTCACTGCTGCACGCGCGGAGCAGGAGAAAATCGTACAAGCTCAACCAAATTACGGCCCGGCATTGTGCGTCCTGGGTCTGATCGATGCCGGACTCGGGCGAAAGGACGATGCCCTTCGTGAAGGCCAGCGCGCGGTTGAGCTTCTTCCCGTGGAAAAAGATGCAATGCTTGGCTCGGCCATGATCAAGTATTTGGCGATGATCGCTGCGTGGCTTGGCAACAAAGATCTCGCCTGCGAACAGCTTGCCATTGTCATCCGCCGCCCAAGCACGCTCAGCTATGGCGAATTGAAACTGCTGCCGTTATGGGACCCGCTGCGTGGCGACCCGCGCTTTGAAAAGCTAATCGAAGAATCAAAGCAGCCAGTCGCGCTGAAGTAATATCTGGGGAGCACGCGCGGCTATCGTGTTGATTTTGGCGGCTCGCCGAAACGATCTTTTCCCTAAGATCCGCGTCATCCGCGGCCTGCCACGCCGTAGCCTCGGCGGAGACGGCACCGCTTCAACACTTCAACGATTCCCAAATCTTCCGCGTAACCTTTTCCCGGATTTTCTGCAGTACATCAGTGAAGCGCCAGAAACGATTTACTCAATAACGAGGAATCAAAGAAGGCCACAACAAAAAAGGAAATTAAATCATGAATAAACAAAACATTCTCGCGCTCGCTCTAAAACCGGCGAGGCGCGTGACGAAATCAGTCGGCATCGGTATTGTGCTGATGTTGGCCGCGGCCCTGATCGCGATGATCACGCCGTCCGCGGCGAGCGGCCGGCGGCCATGCCAGGGGCCCACCGCCACACTGCTGGTTACGGGACTGGATACGGGCCTGGAGAGTGCCAAGGGCAGCACCGTCGGCCCCGATGGTGCGCTGTACGTCACCGAAGGCGCTGTCGGCAGGATCTCGCGCGTCGATCCGCTGACCGGGGAAGTCACGACGTTTGCCAGCGGTCTGCCGAGAGCGATCATCAGCATCGGTGGGGCGATCATCGGTGGGGCGATCGACGTCGCGTTCATCGACAACATCGCGTACGCACTGGTCACCCTCGTCAGCCCTGACGTCGGCGGCAGCGACGTTGACGGCATCTACCGAGTGGACGGCCCAGACACTTTCACGGTCGTGGCTGACATTGGCGAGTTCAACTTGGCCAATCCGCCGCCCACTCCGTTCGTCGTCCCGACCGGACTCCAGTACGCGCTGCAAACCTTCCGTGGCGGCTTCCTGGTCACCGATGGGCACCTCAACCGCGTGCTGCGAGTCACGCTCGACGGCGAGGTCACCGTGTTGATCGCGTTCGACAACATCGTCCCGACCGGTCTGGAGGTGAGAGGCAATACGATCTACATGGCCGAGGCCGGCCCCGTCCCCCACCTGCCCGAGAACGGCAAGGTTGTGTCGTTCGGGCCAAACTCGCCCACCGCCACGGAGGTTGCCTCAGGCGCCCCACTCCTCGTTGACGTGGAATTTGGCGGCGGCCGTCTCTACGCTCTCTCGCAGGGCATCTTCCCGGTGGGCGGCGATCCGGGTTCTCCGGCACTGCCGAACACCGGCGCGCTCGTCAAGGTCAACGGGGACGGCACCTTCACCGTCATCACGGAACCTCTGGACCGGCCGACCTCGCTCGAGTTCATCGGGAACACCGCGTATGTCGTCAACCTCACCGGAGAGATTTGGAAGATCGACGGCGTCTGGTGTCGGCACTGATTCGCTCGTAGTTCGGTTCGCTCCATAAGCCGACTATGTAAACAGACGCGGTCCCTAAAAGCCGTCACGCTTCACAGCCTGGCGGCTTTTTGCTTTCTGGAGAGCACCCGACCTGGATGTAATCACTCTTTGCTCCCGCTCACGTCAGTGGTTTTGGCTGGCGCTTTCGCCAGATTCATTTCGCTGATCTTTCGATGCAACGTGCGCCGGCTAATGCGGCCTTTTTGCCGCAGCCGTCAGGTTTCGTTCGTTGTGGCGAGCGCTTGCATGATCACCGCGCACGCCATCTGTTCCAAAAATTTTCTTCTGTTCGGTCACGGCCTAATTGAAACGTTGGAAAGTTATTTCATAAACGGCAAAATTTGGTAAGAATCAAGGAGCGACGGCTGGCCAAGCGGTCCGTCCCTTATGAACCATACAGGAGCTTGAGTCCAACCTAAGTGGGGTGCCCTGCCAAAAGTCTCCTCCGAGAGAGGCGCAAAAAACACTGCGGATTTCTCTTCCATTCCCCAAATCGGATGCGGTAGAGTCGACGGCCTCAAGAGAAATGGATAACATCATCGAGGCGAAAGAACTGCAGATTGAGCGCAAGCATTTCTATGTGGAGCTCCGTGAGAACGATCGGGGGAAATTCTTGCGCATCACCGAGGAAGCTCATGGTCGACGTAACAGCATCATCGTGCCGAGCACCGGCGTGGATGACTTCACGGCGGCGATTTCTGAAGTTCTAACCAACAACGGAAGCGCGCCGCTATAAATCGACGGACAAACTAGTCCGGGCGATTTTTGGCGAACCGTTTTGTTTTCCTTTATTCGGTTGCCGCGTTGACCACCGGGACGCCAGAAACTACTTTGGCGTCCGGCAGCTGCTGGATCGACCTACGCCTTTCCGCGCTTTTCAATCATGACCGCAAAACGAAAATCGAGCATTCGAAAAGAATTTCGGCGCGCAAGAACAAGATCGACATCCAAGGTGCGGGCGGCAGCTGCCGGAAAGAAAATGAAAACGCCGCGTTATGTTTATTATTTCGGCGACGGTCACGCCGACGGATCGGGCAGCATGAAACCGCTCCTGGGCGGCAAAGGAGCAAACCTCCACGAGATGACGCGCATTGGTTTGCCTGTGCCGCCAGGGTTCACACTGACCACCGAGGTTTGCAGTTACTTTTACGATCACAAACACAGCTATCCGCCTCAGCTGAAAGCTCAGGTCGCAGATGCGCTTGAGCGGGTTGAAAAATCGGTGGGGAAGAAACTTGGCGACAGAGAGCGGCCTTTGCTCGTTTCCGTGCGCTCGGGCGCTCGCGACTCCATGCCCGGAATGATGGACACAATCCTGAACCTGGGGATGAACGACGAGGTAGTAGAAATTGTTGCGAAAAAGACAAACAACGCGCGCTTCGCCTGGGATTCGTATCGGCGCTTTTTGCAGATGTACGGCGACGTCGTGATGGGCGTGCAGAAACGAGCAGGCGAAGACCACGAGCCGTTCGAAAGTGTCATCGAACACCTAAAAGATGAACGCTACGGCAAACATGATTTCCCAGATGTGAGATTGACGGTCGCCGATTTGAAAGAGCTGGTGCAGCGCTTCAAGGCGTTGATCAAAGAGCGGACCGGGAAATCGTTTCCGCAAGATCCGAGCGAACAACTTTGGGGCGCAATCGGCGCAGTTTTTGGATCGTGGATGAACGATCGCGCGATTGTTTATCGCCGGAAATATGGGATTCCCCACGACTGGGGCACGGCGGTCAACGTGCAGACGATGGTGTTTGGCAACATGGGAAAAACGAGCGCGACCGGCGTCGCATTCACGCGCGATCCTGCGACCGGCGAAAAAGTCTTCTATGGCGAGTATTTGATCGACGCGCAGGGTGAAGACGTTGTCGCAGGCGTGCGCACGCCGCATCGGATTGCCGATCTGGCGAAGGAAATGCCCACAGCGCACAAAGATCTAATGAAGGTCCGCGCCATCCTGGAGCGGCACTTCAAGGACATGCAGGACCTCGAGTTCACGGTGGAAGAAAGTCGTCTCTACATTTTGCAGACGCGGAATGGTAAACGCACCGGCCATGCCGCGGTCCGGATCGCTGTCGATATGGTCGGTGAAAAATTGATTACTAAAAAAGAGGCGGTGCGACGCATCCCGGCCGATTCGCTCGCTCATCTACTTGCGCCGATTTTCGATCGGCAATCGGCGAAGGCAGCGAAAAGAATCGGAAGTGGCCTGGCCGCCGGACCGGGGGCTGCTTGCGGTCACGTTGTGTTCAGCGCGGAGGAAGCCGTGCTGCGGGCCGAAAAAGGGGAAAAGGTCGTGCTCGCCCGCATTGAAACTTCGCCAGAAGACCTGCGCGGCATGATTGCGGCAGAGGGAATTCTCACTTCGCGCGGCGGCGTCTCTTCGCATGCAGCCCTGGTTGCGCGGCAAATGGGAAAAGTGTGCGTATGCGGTGCGACCGCGATTCAAATCGATTACCAAAAGCGCACGCTCAGTGCCAACGGAACAACGTTAAAACAGGGAGATTACATCTCGGTTGACGGGACCGCTGGCGAAGTTTTTGCCGGCGAGGTCGCGACTGCGCCATCGGAGATTGTGCAGGTGCTCGTTGATCGATCGCTCGATCCGAAGAGGAGCCTTACGTATCAAGAGTTCGCGAAACTGATGAAGTGGACGGATGAATTTCGCACGCTGGGTGTGCGCACGAATGCGGATACGCCTGAGCAGGTGGCAAACGCAGTCGCGTTCGGCGCCCAGGGAATTGGCCTCTGCCGCACGGAGCATATGTTCTTCGAAGGCGACCGGATCGATGCGATGCGGGAAATGATCCTTGCCAGCAGCAAGGAAGATCGTGCCCGAGCGCTGGCGAAACTGCTTCCCTATCAACGCGACGATTTCATCGGCATCTTTACGGCGTTAAACGGCTTGCCTGCAACGATCCGCTTTCTCGATCCGCCGCTTCACGAATTCCTGCCACACGATCACGCCCAACAAAACGAACTCGCGAACAAACTTGGCGTGCCGGTGGAGCACATTTCCCGTCGGGTGCACGAGCTGCATGAATTCAATCCGATGCTTGGCAATCGTGGTTGTCGCCTGGGGATTGTTTATCCCGAAATTTCCGAAATGCAGGCACGCGCAATTTTTGAAGCCGCCGCCGAGGTGCAAGCCAACGGAATTAAGGTCCGCCCCGAAATCATGATTCCGCTGGTGGGATTTCCGCGCGAGTTAAAGCTCCAGCTCGATATCGTCCGTCGCGTAGCCGGCGAAGTATCGAAGGAAAAGGAAACGAAATTCAATTATCTCGTCGGGACAATGATCGAAATCCCGCGCGCTGCGCTCATCGCGGACCAGATCGCGCGCGACGCCGAGTTTTTCAGTTTTGGCACAAACGATCTCACACAGACCACGCTGGGAATGAGCCGGGACGATTCCGGCAGTTTTCTTCCCGCCTACGCGGAGCTCGATATTGTGGATGCAAATCCGTTCGCGTCGATCGATCAGAAAGGCGTCGGACGCCTGATGGAAATCACTCGTGATTTGGGACGCAAAACTCGGCCGAGCATCAAGCTCGGGATTTGCGGCGAACACGGCGGCGAACCCGCAAGCGTCAAATTCTGTCACCGGCTCGGTTTGGATTACGTGAGTTGCAGCCCATTCCGGATTCCCATTGCGCGATTGGCAGCTGCCCAGGCCGCGCTCGAAGCTTAACCTAGTGGTCACTTTTCAGAATGTCGAAGCGGCGCGCGAACGCATTGCTGGGGCAGTTTACTATTCGCCTTGCCCGCCTTCCATCTCGCTCAGCGAAATCACCGCCATGCAGATTTTCTGTAAGTTCGACAACTTGCAGCGCACGGGAAGTTTTAAGGAGCGCGGTGCACGGAACGCCCTCGCACAACTGGCGCCCGACCAGCAACGGCGCGGTGTCATCGCCGCGTCCGCTGGCAATCACGCTCAGGCACTTGCTTATCAGGGGAAGTTGCTCGGGATTCCTGCGACGGTGGTGATGCCGAAATTTGCGCCTCTCGTTAAGGTAAACAATTGCCAGAAACTCGGCGCGACAGTCGTTCTGCACGGGAAAGATTTCGGCGAAGCAAAAGCGCACGGGAATGAGATCGCGAAGGAGAAACGCCTCGCTTACATCGATGGCTATGACGATCCCGCAATCATTGCTGGGCAGGGAACGATGGGACTAGAAATCGTCAAGCAAACTCCCGATCTCGAGGCTGTGATTGTTCCAGTGGGCGGCGCCGGGCTGCTTGCCGGTGTTTCTTTGGCCATCAAGACTTTGCGACCAAAAGCAAAAGTTATCGCGGTTGAGGCAGAAAACGTGGCGAGCTTTTCAGCCGCGCTTGAAGCGGGAAAACCGACGAAGATCGCGATACATCCAACTCTAGCCGATGGACTCGCCATTCCACAGGTTGGTGCGAACGCATTCGAGATCGCAAAGGAGCATGTCGATCTTACCGTCACCGTCACCGAAGAACAGATTGCCCTGGCGATCCTGCGCTTGGTCGAATTGGAAAAAAGTGTCGTTGAAGGAGCCGCGGCCACGCCGCTCGCTGCGTGCATGTTCGGAAAATTAAAGGAGCTCGCGGGCAAGCGAGTGGTGCTTTTAATTTGCGGCGGCAACATCGATCCCAACGTGCTCAGTCGCGTAATAGAACGTGGTCTGGTAGCAGACGGCCGTCTCGGCCGATTTACCGCCGTTATTAGTGATCGACCGGGTGGACTCGCCGATTTGGCAGCGCAAATCGCTTCGACCGGCGCGAGCATCAAACAAGTGGTGCATGATCGCGCTTTCGCCAGTTCGGATGTCTCTGCCGTCAACGTCCTTTGCACGGTCGAGACCCGAAACCATCAACACCTCGCGGAGGTCCGCGCCCTGTTAAAAAGTCACGGAGTCAAAACCTACGATTCAAAATAGGTCGGGGGGATTTGCGCGTTCGCGCTAACAAGGCGACGGAGTGCGGTGGCTACACGACTTGAAGCGCGATTCGCCTTCCGTAGTCTCTTCAAATGCAGATGCGCGAAAAAGACACTGATCTCAATTCATTCGCGCGCCGCCACATCGGTCCGAACGAAGACGAAGTCAGCGCCATGTTGCGCGAAGTCGGCTCCGAGAATCTCGACGCCCTGACCGACGCCGCAATTCCGAAAAATATCCGACTCGATAGACGATTGGATTTGCCAGAAGCGAAATCGGAGACGGAAGCATTGGCCAAGCTCCGCGCGGTTTCCAGGAAGAACAAGGTCGCTCGCTCGTTTATCGGGTCAGGCTACTCCGACTGTATTACGCCGCCGGTCATTCAGCGAAACGTTCTCGAAAATCCCGGCTGGTACACTGCTTACACGCCTTACCAGGCTGAAATTGCACAGGGCCGCTTAGAAGCGCTGCTGAATTTTCAAACGATGGTAACGGATTTGACAGGGCTCGATATCGCCAACGCCTCGCTGCTCGATGAAGCCACAGCCGCCGCCGAAGCGATGTCGCTTTGTCACGCCGCTGTAGCCGGAGTCGGTGACCCCGGCCGTAAGAAAACGTTTTTTGTCGCCGACAATTGTCACCCGCAAACAATTGCAGTGATCCAAACACGCGCAAAACCGCTCAGCATCGAGATCAAGATTGGCGATTACTCACGTTTCGAATTCGACGACACCGTTTTCGGCGCGCTCGTTCAATATCCCGCGACGGATGGCGCGATTTGTGATTACGCTGACTTCGTCAAGCGAGCACATAACGCCGGTGCGCTCGTTGTTGTCGCGGCTGACATTCTTGCGCTGACATTATTGAAACCGCCTGGCGAATTCGGCGCCGATGTCGCGGTCGGCAGCACGCAGCGTTTCGGCGTGCCGCTGGGATTTGGCGGCCCTCACGCGGCATACTTCGCCACGCGCGACCAATACAAACGCCATCTGCCCGGCCGACTCGTGGGCGTTTCGCACGATGCCGAAGGCCGCCCCGCTTATCGTCTTGCGCTGCAAACGCGCGAGCAACACATCCGGCGGGACAAAGCCACGAGCAACATCTGCACGGCGCAGGTTCTCCTCGCCGTCATCGCCTCGATGTATGCGGTCTATCATGGCCCTCGCGGTCTGCGCGCACTCGCACAACGCGTGCATCGGCTAACGAGTCAGTTTGCGGATAGTCTGCGCTCTCTCGGTTTCACAATCACGCACGAGAACTTCTTCGACACGATTCGCATAGAGGTCGAATCGAGCGCGGTAATTTTGGAACACGCTCAAAGAGCCGGGTGCAATCTGCGTGCGCTCGGGCAGCGCGCAGTCGGCATTTCATTCGATGAAACGACAACGCCCCGCGACATCGAATTGTTGATGTCGATCTTTCGCGGCACGCCTGTGCGCGATTTTGCCGATCGCCGTGGCATAGGCTTCCAGCCTGTAGAGCAGCCGGGCATCTCGCCTGGCAATTCGGCAGGCAAGATGTCTGTGCCACGATCTTTGCTCCGTACTTCGGAGTTCCTCACCCATCCCATCTTCAACACGCACGATACAGAGACGGAAATGCTGCGTTATTTAAAAAGACTCGAATCGCGCGATCTTTCGCTGACCACTTCGATGATTCCGCTCGGGTCGTGCACCATGAAACTGAATGCGACGGCGGAAATGTTTCCGATTTCATGGCCAGAAATTTCCAAGGTGCATCCCTTCGCGCCCAGGGAACAAACGGCGGGCTACATGGAGATTTGCAAGCAGCTGGAAGAATGGCTTGCTGAAATCACCGGATTCGCCGCGGTCTCATTGCAGCCCAATGCCGGATCGCAGGGAGAATACGCGGGGCTGCTCGCGATCCGCGAATATCACGCGTCCCGGGGTGAAGCGCATCGCAATGTCTGTCTCATACCGACTTCCGCGCACGGAACAAATCCAGCGAGTGCGGTCATGGCCGGTTTCAAGGTTGTGCCGGTCGCCTGTTTGAAAGATGGAGATATCGATCTTGCCGATCTGCGCGGCAAAGCGGACGAGCATGCACGTGATCTTGCCGCGCTGATGGTCACCTATCCCTCAACGCATGGCGTTTTCGAACCCACCATTCGCGAAATTTGCGACATCGTGCACGCGCACGGCGGTCAGGTTTACATGGACGGCGCAAACATGAATGCCCAGGTCGGTCTTTGCCGCCCTGGTGATTATGGCGCGGACGTTTGCCATCTGAATTTGCACAAGACCTTTTGTATTCCGCACGGCGGCGGCGGGCCAGGCGTGGGACCAATCGGTGTTGCCAAACATGTTGCCGCGTTTTTGCCAAGAGAATTCATTCTCGATCCTGAAACGGGCGAAATCATTTTTGGCGAAGGTGAACACGGTAAGCGGCCACCAGCTGGCAATGGACGAAACTATCGTCACGGCGGCGGAAAAGTCGGCAACGTCGCCGCCGCGCCGTTAGGCAGCGCGAGTATTCTTACCATCACCTGGATGTACATCCGGATGATGGGCGCGGAGGGATTGAAGCGGGCGAGCGAAGTCGCGATTCTAAACGCAAATTACATCGCAAAGCGGCTCGATCGCTATTTCCCGGTGCTTTTCAAAGGCAAACGCGGCCTCGTGGCACACGAATGCATTCTCGATCTTCGGCAGTGGAAGAGCGCGGGAATCGAGGTCGAGGATGTTGCGAAACGTTTGATCGATTACGGGTTTCATGCGCCGACGATTTCCTGGCCCGTTGCCGGCACGATGATGGTCGAACCAACGGAGAGTGAGCCAAAGCACGAGCTCGACCGTTTTTGCGACGCGATGATCTCGATCCACGCTGAGATCGAAGCGGTCGCGCGCGGAAAGATGGATCGGGAAAACAATCTCTTGAAAAACGCGCCGCATACCGCGTGGCAAATTGCTTCCGAACAGTGGGACCGGTCCTACTCGCGTGAACAAGCAGCATTCCCAGCGGCGTGGACGCGCGAACATAAATTCTGGCCGGTCGTCGCGCGGATCGACAACGTCTATGGCGACAGAAATTTATTCTGTTCCTGTCCGCCAGTCGAGGAATTCAGCGAAGGATAATTACCCTTCGGGCGCGAGCTCGGGAGCAGCGACAACGCGTGTCGGCACAAGCCGCAGTCCTGTACCAATTGTTTCCTCAGTCGGCGCAGGACCGGCCTCGTGATATTCGGCGTCGCCGTTGACCTGCCAGAGATCGTAAAGCTTCGCATCAGCCAGAATATTTTCGACGCACAACATCGCGGTCATCATGGCGTGATCTTGATTATTATACTTATGCATTCCGTTGCGTCCGACGAGATGCAGATTCGGATAACGGCCGTCGAGTTCCTGGCGAATGGTGGCGACGTGCCGCGCGTAATCGTCGTCGTAAACCGGATATGCTTTCTTCTGACGAACGACGCAGCCGTCGACAAAGTCACCTTCCCTGGCCAGTCCAATCTGAATCAGCTCGCGCCTGGCGAGTTCGATCAAATCGGTATCGCTCGAATCCCACAGCCCGTCGTGCTCGAAGCAGAAATATTCGAGACCGTAACAAACCTTATCGGAATCCGGCACCATCTCCGGCGACCAGGAGCGGAAGTTTTGGACGCGACCAACTTTGACGCTCGGATCGTGAATGTAGATCCAATTGTCATCAAACATCCGTCGATCTTTCAAGATCAGCATGACCGTGAGAAAATCGCGATACCTGAGGCTTTCGGCCGCGCGTTTCGTTCGCTCTCTCACTGGCGGGGTCAATCCGCAGACCAGTTCCCGCATCGGCGCGGATGAAATGACGTGTTCGGCTTCGATTGTATGCAAATCACCCTGTCGATCTTTATATTCGATCGTCCAACTCCCAGATACCTCGTCACAGGAGCACCGAGTCACTTTACAACCCATCTCGATCTTGCCACCCTTCGCCTTCATCTTTTCAGCACACGCTTCCCACATCATGCCTGGACCTCGTCGCGGATAGCGAAAGGAATTGATGAGCGTCTTAATTACTTTCGTTCGATCCCCATTGTAGCGCTGCGGAAAGAGCGCGTTCTTAATCGCGCTACCGAGCGAAAGTCCCTTGATCCGTTGCGCCGCCCAGTCGGCAGAGATTTCTTTGCAGCTCATTCCCCAAACTTTTTCAGTATAACTTTTGAAGAATGTGTTGAAGAGACGTTTGCCGAATTGATTGCTTACCCACTCTTCGAAATTGCGCGGATTCCGCACCGGGAATAGGCGCGCCTTCATCCACGAAAGAACGCAAAGAACCGATTTGAAAATGCCGAGTTTCAGCAGCGCTTCGAACGGCTTCAGCGGATAGGAAAAAAATTTGCCGCCGTAAAAAATACGCGAGGAACGCGGACGCACGAGCATGTCATCAGGCAAAATCTCGGTCCACAAATCTTCGACCGCTTTCGATTTGGAAAAGAAACGGTGTCCGCCGATGTCGAAGTGAAAACCTTTGTAAGTGGTGGTGCGCGAAATGCCGCCGACGTAAACCGGATCGGCTTCCAGGACAATCACGTCGATTTCCTCCTTGGACAGGAGGTAACCGGCCGTCAAACCCGCTGGTCCAGCACCGATAATGGCGACTTTTGTTTTCATCTTTTTCTACGCAACCCAATTCCCGCGGGTGAAATTCCAGACGTACCACCCCTGTACGCTCAACCCGGCCGCGCTGATCAACGCGACTGCCGCGATGCCGAACGCCCGTATGAACATCGGCGGCATGTAAAACTGACGCAGATAATTCAAAAGCGCCAGCACGATCAGCGCGTGCACACAAAATTCGTAGCGAAGCATGCTTTCCATATCCACGCAGGCCACTCCACTGACTGAGACGTAATAGATCGCAGCGGCGCAGAAATAGACGCCGGCGCGTATTGATAATTCGTTCCGCCATCGGCTTGCAGCGGACCGGGCGCGCCGGAGTGCAAACGAAAGTTCGCAAAACGCGATACCGACAAAGAGCAGCGCGCCCAGAGTCATCGACATTTGGCTGGCTTCGGTCGGATTATTCAGAGCCGGAACGAGCCAGCGATAACTAGATGGCCTGAACACTGCCAAATAATCGGGGACGATGCCCCAGCCGGCCGCTTGCGTAAGCATATAAATGTCCCAGTGGCCCCAGCGTAGGTGACAGTAAACGAAGAACGAAAGCGCGCCCAATATTGCCACTACCATCAAACCGATCGCCATCGCGTGTTGGTGAAACAACCTTCGCGGCTCACGCAAGCTGGCCCAAGATCGCAACATAGACCTCCAGGTCTGTGCGGCCGGCGACGCTCCCAGTTCATCGGATGGGAAGGACCGGGCCAAGACGTTTGCGAAAACCGAGCGCACTACCGGAAAAGCCGCACACACGATTCCGACAATACGCGTCGCCGCCATCACAATGCCATGTAAAGCGGCCCAGAATTTGGCGGCGCGACCTTGCGCGCTGCTCCAATAGATAAATCCCAGCAACGCCATCAGAAAAAGCGACTCTGAGTAGCCGGCAATGAGAAAGAAGGCGGCGGGATGAGTGAGAATCAACAATGAACCGCAAATCTGGAGCGCAGGCGAAATATTCCAGCGCTTGCAAAAGAGAAAAAAATAACTCCAGAACCCCCAAGCAGCGAGCTGGGCGACGATCAGCAATGCAGTGCCGGTGTCGATGTTCAGTCCATAGCGAAACAAAGCAGCGATCGCAGGATAGGCGGGAAAAAATGCGACGTTCGACACCTCCATCACCTTGTGATCGATGGGCGGAACAATCGTCTGGTACCCCCGGTCAACGATGTTCGCAAACCAGTAGCTGTCATGCTGGATAAGAGTGGAATAGCGATAAGAAGCAGGTCCTTCCGGCGCAAGCAGGCCCACAACCATCGCCAGTTGCAGCAGGGTCAGCACTAATCCCGCCAGCAAAGGCTTAAGCAGTGGCCACGCGCGAGTCATGACGTCATGTTGGTAGGTTGCGACGTCCGGGCGCGTCGCGCGAGTTAGGAACGTCGAGGAGATAGGAAAGCCCCCGAGATTGCAAGAATTTGCGCGAGGTTCGGCGACAGCAGTCTCGGATGGCATTGGTCGAATGGGCCGTTTCGGCGGCAAGAGTTTGACGACACGATTCGCCTTTTATTCGAGCGGCGCCATAGGTCCCATGCGACCTATGCGTCCCGTAGGCGAACAGCCGACGGCTACGGCTACGCGGCCACTTGATCCGCGGCCCCAACGAGTCCTTTATAGAGCTCTTCGTAGCGCTGCGCGGATGCAGCCCAGGAAAAATTCCGCGCCATTGCCCGTTTCATCAACTTCGCCCAAGCGGTGCGGTCGCGGTAAATTTCCCGTGCGCGTTTGATCGCGTCCCAGAAAGACTCGCTTGAATATTCATAACAGAGAAAACCATAACCGCGATCCATCGTCGGATCGTAATCTTCGATGATCTCCTGAATACCGCCGGTGGCTCGCGCAACCGGAAGCGCACCATATTTCAGATTATACATCGCGCTTAGACCAGCCGGTTCGAAGCGGGACGGAATCAGGCTGATATTCATGCCTGCTTCAATCAGGTGCGCGAGTTTTTCGTCGTAATCCTTTCGATAGACGAACTTGCCTGGGAATTTTCTCGCGGCGATGCCCAGAGCAGTTTCGTACGTCGGATCGCCTTCGCCGAGAATGATGAGGCGGACGTCATCCCAAAGAAGTCGATCGAGAAGAGGCATAAGAATCTCGAAGCCCTTTTCCTCGACTACACGAGTCACCATCCCGAAGACCGGACCACGCGACGCCGACGCGAGTTTCAATTGTTTCAGGAGCGCCTCGCGACAAGTCTCTTTTCCCCGAAGCCGTCTCGGGTCATAATGCGCAGGGAGCAGACGATCCGACGCCGGGTTCCACCGTGTGTAATCCGCCCCATGCAAAATCGCCATAAGTCGATGCGCGTTTTCTCGCAGCACCACATCAAGGCCGCAGCCGCCGGATGGCGTTTGTATTTCGCGCCGATAATGTTCGCTCACCGTTGTAAGCTTGTCGGCATAAAGAATTCCGCCTTTGAGGAAATTCAATCGTCCGAAAAATTCGACGCCGTGGAGGGTGAAAAATCGCGTCGGCAGATTCGTGAGGTTGAAATCCAGCCCCCAGAAACTGCCCTGCTCAGCGACGTGATGGATCGTAAGCACCGTTTTGAGCGGCAGATTGTGCGCACGCACAAACACCGGCACCAGCGCTGCCGCCCAATCATGCACGTGCAGAATTTGCAGCGCGGGCGTCAATCGCCGTGCGAGTTCCAACGCCGCCTTGCAAAAAAAAATGAACCGCGTCGCGTTATCTTCGTAGGCTTGGCTGCGCTCGCCGTAAATTCCCGGCCGATCGAAAAACTCGTCGCAACGAACGAGAAACAACTGAACGCCGCCGGCGCTGCGTCCTTCCAGGTATTTGGCGACGTAAGTTTTGTCGCCTAGCTGTACATCGACAGTCACTCCTGTGTCCTTTTCCTTAAACGCGCGATTCTCTCGAATTTCGCGGTAATAAGGGAGTGCTACGCTGACCTCGTGCCCGCGGGCACGCAGCGCGCTTGGCAAAGCATCCATCACGTCAATTAGCGCCCCCGTCCGCTGCAAGGGCGGCCCTTCCGCGCTGATCATCAGGATTCTCATTGAATGTTCGATGTTCGATGTTCGAAACGCTTCAACATCCCTCCCCAAGCGCATATTCCTGTTTCACCCACTCGATCGCTTCCTTACGTGTGCGCAGGTGTCCTTCAAGCTGTTGTGTCTCCACGGCCTCGAGAATTTCGCCGAACTTTGGGCCCGGCTTTAAACCAAGCGCGATCAAATCATCCCCGCGCACCAAGGGCGGCGGAATGATCGGTTCGTTCGCGAATTCTTCGCGTTTGCGCAGGAGGAATTTGTAATTGTCGAGCATACGATGGCTGCCTTCGCAATCGACTCGATGCAACTCGATCTCGTCATCGAAAGTCGGACGTGCCATAAAGCGCTTTAATTTCGCCTCGCGCATTTTAGGCACGTCCTTGAAAACCATGTGTTGCCGGACCATCTCGACCGTGTCATCGATTTCAGCGCCGGAAAATCGCAAACGCCTCATGATTTCCTCCGTCATTTCCGCTCCCAATCGATCGTGCCCGCTAAAACGAATTCGTCCCGTTTCATCCACGGTTACGGTGCGCGGTTTCGCGACATCATGAAGCAACACAGCAAAAACGAGCGGCACAGAAACTTTTTCCGGAAGAAATTGCAGCATCAATCGGGTGTGCTCGAAAACGTCGCCTTCAGGATGAAATTGCTCCGGCTGCTTGCAGCCCTTCATTGCCTCGATCTCGGGCAAAATGGCGCGCATTAATCCGCTCGAATCAAGCAAATCCCAGCCGCGCGTTCTGCTCGGCGAGAGAAAAATGCGCACCAGCTCTTCGCGAATTCGTTCCGCGCTGATCTCATTGATGGAGGCTGCATTCGCGAGTAGCGCACTCCACGTTTGCTCGTCGATCTCGTAATCGAGCACGGTGGCGAAGCGCACGGCGCGCAACATTCGCAATCGATCTTCTGCAAAACGCTGCGCCGGATCGCCGATTGCGCGCACCAATTTCGCCGCGATATCGGCATGGCCACCGACAAAATCGATCACCTCTTCCGTGACGGGATCGTAAAACATCCCGTTGATTGTGAAATCGCGGCGTTTCGCGTCTTCTTCAGGAGATGAAAAGTGCACCGCGCTGGGGTGCCTTCCATCGATGTATGCTTCGTCCGACCGAAACGTCGCCACTTCAAATTGGAAACCTTTTTCCACCACGAGGATCACGCCAAAATGCGCGCCGACTGCATACGTTCTCGGAAAAAGTTTCTGCACAACTTCTGGTTTGGCGTCGGTGGCGATGTCGAAATCTTTCGGAACTTGGCCGCGTACGATATCGCGGACGCAACCGCCAGCGAAGTACGCGACATGACCGTTCTCCCGCAAACGCGCTGCTATTTCGCGCGCGGTCTTCTCCATTGGCGATTTCACGATCCACTGTAGCCGCTTCGCTGTGCGAAGCGCAACGCGCGTGTCGGAGGTTAGGCATCTTGCCTGACTCGGCCGGCGGGCTTCCAGCCCGCCCGGGGTTGTTCGCCAGGCAAGATGCCCTGCGGGCCGAGACAGCCTGGAAGGCTATCCTCCGACCGCGGCGCCCTTTTCTTTCCAAAAAGAATGGATAACAAACAAGGTCACTGCAATGGAGATGCACGAATCGGCGACGTTAAACGCCGGCCAGGGATGCGCGTAGGGAATGTGCAAATCGAAAAGGAGAAAATCGATCACGTGCCCATAAAGAAGACGATCGGTAAGATTCCCCAAGATGCCGGCGAGCAGAAGCGCAAGGGACGCGTCGCGCCAAACATCGGGTGGCCGCCGTTGCACGAGAAGAGCCAGAACAACGAGAAACGCGATAGCTGAAATTACGATGAAGAAAGTGTTGTTGCCCCTGAAAGACCCAAAAGCCGCACCGGTATTCGTGACGTTAACCAGATTAAAAAAATCCGGCACCACAGCGCGCGGCTCGTCGGGGCTGATGGATCGCAGGACCATCAGTTTCGTCCATTGATCGAGCGCGTAGAGCGGCAGCGAAAGAAAGAAAATAAATCTCATATCGACCTGTTGTCATTCCGAGCGCAGCGGAGCGGAGCCGCCTGCCAAGCCGTAGCTTTACGCGAAGGTCTGGAGGAATCTATCACTGCTAATCTTGATGGCGCGCGTTAGAATAATTAGAGATGTCTCGACTCCGCTCGACATGACAGGAACCAATTGACCCGGCGTCACTCCGTAATCTCGTGTGCGATACGGCCCTTATTCGCCTTTACTACACTTTCACATCGGTCGCACAAATCGGGATGCGTAGCGCTCGCGCCGACGGTCGGCCGGTGACGCCAGCAACGCGCGCACTTTCTATACTGCGTTTTCGTGACCGAAGCGGCCGCTTCTTTCGCCCGGTGGATGGTCAGATCGCTCACAATAAAAAATTCTTCCAGTTCGTCCTTGTCGATTTTCTCTGTGATATCGGAATCCGAATGCAAAACAACCGCGGCTTCGAGAGCATTTCCGATCAGTTTCGCCTGACGCGCTTGCTCGATCGCCTGACCAACCAGGCCACGCAATTTCAGAAGCTCTGTAACCTGAGCGCTCGCTTTATCGTGTCGGTCCTGCGGTTCCGGAAATTCCTGCAGATGAATCGAACCACCCGCTTCTAAATGCCGCCACGCTTCCGCGGTCGTGAATACGAGAATCGGCGCAAGTAATCGACAGAGCGCATCAAAAATTTTGCGCATGATCATCTGTGTCGCGCGACGGCGCGGCGAATCCGGCGCGTCGCAATACATCCGATCTTTGGTGATGTCGACGTAGAGGCTGCTCAAATCGACCGCGCAAAACTGATTGAGTGTGTGATAGACCTTATGAAACTCGAATGCTTCGTAAGCAGCTCGACCATCGGTGGTCACCTGATCGAGTCGCTCCAGAATCCAGCGATCGATTAAAGTAAAACCTTCGTTCCTGTTTTCCGGCTTTCCTGAGAAATCGTAAAGATTCCCTAGCAAGATGCGTAGCGTATTTCTGATTCGCCGGTACGTGTCGCCGAGGCGCGTGAACATCTCTTCGGAAAAAGGCACGTCATCCGTGTAATCGATACTACTGGCCCAGAGGCGAACGAGATCGGCGCCATGGCGGCCAACGAAATGATCGGCCGCCGTTGGCTTGTCGTACGTTCCTGATTTCGAAATCTTTTTTCCATCAAGATCGACAACGAAGCCGTGCGTCACGCACATTTTGTAGGGGGCGCGATTATCGAGCGCGACGCCGGTCATGAGCGAGGATTGGAACCAGCCTCGATGTTGATCGGTCGCTTCGAGATACATGTCGGCGGGATCGCGCAGTTCAGGGCGCAGCGCGCAAACGGCTTTGTGCGAAACGCCGCTGTCGATCCACACGTCGATCGTATCGTTGCGATGTGTTGTGCCTTCTGGTAAACCGAGTGCATTGGCAAGATCGACATCGTTCAGTTCAAACCAAATGTTTGAACCGTGCTCCGCAACGAGATCGGCAAGTTTGCGGATAATTTTAGCATCCAGAATCGCTTGCCCCTCTCTTGAATAAAAAACCGGCAGCGGCACGCCCCAACTGCGTTGACGCGAAATCACCCAGTCGGGACGCGATTCGACAGTTCCGCTGATTCGCTTTTCTCCCCACGATGGAATCCACTTCACTGTCTTGATGGCATGGAGGGCTTTGCCGCGCAGCTCATCAATCCGAATGAAGAATTGCTCGACATTGCGGAAGATGATCGGCGTTTTCGAACGCCAGCAGTACGGATAGGAGTGATGGAATTTTTGTTCGCCGAGGAGCATTCCGCGCTCGCGAAGCAAATTGACGATGTCGGCGTTAGCGTCGAAAACGTATTTGCCGGTTAGATTCGGCAGACCGGCTTCCTCAGTGAAACGGCCATGATCATCGACTGGCGATAAGATCGGCAATCTGTTCGCGCTGCCCAAAGTATAATCATCAGCGCCGTGGCCGGGCGCGATATGTACGGCTCCCGTCCCCGAATCCATGGTGACGAAATCGGCTGTCAGGACGATTACTTCGCGATCCAAGAAAGGATGTCGCGCTTTGATCTTCTCGATCTTTGCGCCCGGAAATGATTCAAGCGGTTTGCCGACAGGATCCAGCCCTGTCGCTGCACGAAATTGCGAAACGAGCTTGTCCGCGAGCAGCAGAGTCTCGGACGTACCGTCGCGCTGAAATTGCTGCACAACATAAATTTCCTTGGGATCGACAGCGATGGCGAGGTTGGCCGGCAGAGTCCATGGCGTGGTTGTCCAGATCGCGATGCTTGCTTTGTCTTTGAACTCGCCAGTGGTGATCGGAAACTTGACGTAAACGGCGGTGTCGTCGCGCTCCTGATATTCCACTTCGGCTTCTGCGAGCGCGGTCTGCGCGCCTGTGCTCCAAAAGACCGGCTTCTTCGACTGGTAGACGAGACCTTCGTCAACAAACACGGCGAACGCGCGCAGAATTTCCGCTTCGTATTTGGGGTCCATCGTTAGATAAGGATTTTCCCAATCGCCGAAGACGCCGAGGCGCTTGAATTGTTCCCGTTGGATATCGATAAACTTTCGCGCGAACGCTTCCGATTTCTTCCGAATTTCGAGTGGTGAAAGCCCGCGGGATTCTTTGACAACTTTATACTCGATCGGCAGACCATGACAGTCCCAGCCCGGGATATAAGGCGCGCGTTTGCCCAGCATGGTTTGCGATTTCACTACGAAATCTTTGAGGATCTTGTTCAGTGCCGTCCCCATGTGGACGTCGCCGTTCGCGAATGGTGGCCCGTCATGCAGGACAAATAGCTCCCGATCTTCGCGCGATTTCTGGATTTGCTGATAAAGGCGCGTCTCCTCCCACATTTTGAGCATCTCCGGTTCGCGCGCGGCCAGGTTCGCCTTCATCGGAAAATCCGTGCGCGGCAGATTAAGCGTCTCTTTATAGTTTTGGCTCATGGGCAGGCAAACGAGGGGGCTACGTAACATCCGCCACTGCACAAATCAACGTGCCCTGGACATGGGCGCAGGTGACAGGGTAAGGGCAGAGTTGCTGGAGCATGACAACCCAGGAACAATCGAAAAAGACGTTGCGCATTTTCGTGCTGGCGGACACGCACAATCGCCTGCCGGAAAAGGTAAAGGAAATCGCCAAAGATGCAGATGAAATCTGGCATCTTGGAGACATTTGCACGGAGACGATTCTCGACGAGCTTCGTGCGATTGGACCGCGCGTCGTTCTTGTCCGCGGAAATTGTGACAGTAATTTCGAGTGGCCGCTGGTTGTCGATCTTGTGCGCAGTGGATTGAAGTTGCGTTTGCAACACGTCCCGCCCGATCAGCCGCCGAACGATGTCGATGTCGTGTTACATGGGCACACGCACGTCCCGCGAAACGAAAAACGCGGACAGGTTCTGTTTCTAAATCCCGGTTGCGTGACCCGACCAAACCGCGGTTCGCCTCCCAGCGTGGCGTGGCTTGAAATCATGGATGGAAAAATTAACTGGAAGCTCGTCCCGCTCCGTTGACTCGGTCCTTGCCAATCTGTGTTTCGTCTGTGCTAAATCGGTCGCTCAACGATCTGTCTTGATTAAATAAGCGCGCACCGCTTTTCTTCAGCGGAGATGACGGATTCGCTCGATCAGATATTTGTGCGGGGAAAGCAATTGTTGCTTTCCTCGATGGCGCATGCGCCCGATTGGCTGGTGCAGATTGCGTCGAGTCTGATCAATATTTTTGCGCTGCTGGCTGTGTTCCTCACGCTCTTTGCACTCATGTCCGTACTGGAACGGAAAATCCTCGGGCGGATACAAAATCGCTATGGGCCGAATCGAGTCGGGCCGTTTGGCCTCTTTCAACCAATCGCCGACGGCATCAAGATGCTGATCAAGGAAGACATCGTTCCGGCGCGCTCCGACAAGATTGTGCATTTTCTTGCGCCAGTCCTTATTGCCGCCACCGCGATTCTCGCCCTGGGCATCATTCCCTATGGCCGCGGCATGACGCCGTTTAGAATTGATGGCGGGATCCTCTTTTTCTTTGCCGTTGGATCGACAACGGAGCTCGCCGTCTTCATGGCGGGCTGGGGCAGCAACAATAAGTTTTCAATGTTGGGCGCGATGCGCGCGATCGCGCAAATGATCAGCTACGAACTGCCGCTCATTATCACAGTGCTGCCAGTGGTGATGATCGCCGGCTCCCTCGCGCCCGACACGATTGTCGCTGCGCAAGCCGGCTACGTGTTTGGCTTTGTGCCACGCTGGTTCGTTTTCACGCCGTGGGGCGCGGCTGCCTTCATCTTATTTTTTGTTTCCGGGCTGGTGGAATCGAACCGAACTCCATTCGATGTGCCGGAGGGCGAGTCTGAAATCGTCGCCGGGCACATGACCGAATATTCCGGTTTCAAATACGCCACGTTTTTTATGGCGGAATACATCGGAATGTTCGCCATCACTGGTCTGGCTGCGACGTTGTTCCTCGGCGGCTGGCATGCGCCGATCCGCATACTAGAATTTATTCCCTCCTACGTCTGGTTTTTCGCGAAGCTGAACGCACTGCTTTTCGTTTATGTCTGGCTTCGCGGAACGTTGCCTCGGACTCGCGTCGATCAGATCATGAATTTCGCTTGGAAATTCATGCTGCCGATGGCGTTCACCTGTATCGTTGCAGCCGCCGTCTGGCACTACACCGGGCGCGGATTGCGGGGATGGCTTTGGTCGCTTGTGGTGATTGCGATTGTCTACACCGTCCTGTCCACGTTGCTCGACACGCAAAAGAAATTCGCGCCCCGAACCTATCGTTTTGCTGAATGAATGGCGTCGCTTTTATTGTCATCGCCATTCTGACGCTGGCCGCCGCGCTTGCAGCCGCAACCCTGCAAAAGCTCATGCACGCGGCGCTCAGTTTCGCGGTAACGTTTGTCGGTATCGCAGCATTCTTCTTTTTGCTGGGTGCGGAGTTCGTCGGGTTGGTGCAGGTCTTTGTTTACATCGGCGCCGTCGCCGTCCTGATCGTCTTCACGATTCTACTGACGCGGCGCGATGTGGAGAAAGATCGCGGTTTCAATTGGAGCGGCGTTGTCGTCGCCATTGCCGTGTTCGGCGGTTTGATCTCGGCGATTTTCAAGACACAATCAGTCTCCGTCGCTGCACCGGCAATTCCGGCGCTAACTGTTAAGCGTATCGGTGAAGTCTTGATGACCAATTATGTTTGGCCGTTGCAATGCGTCGGGCTCCTGCTCACCGCCGCGCTGATCGGCGCGCTTATTCTCGTGATGGAGGAAAAGGGGTGAAGCGCGGAATCCCCTCCTTCTAATTCGCCGCGTCATGACCCTAACACTCCAACTCTTTCTCATCGTATCCGCAGCGCTGTTTTGCATTGGGTTGCTTGCAGCCTTGAGCCGGCGCCACGCCATTTTTATTTTGATCGGCATCGAGATGATGCTCGCCGCGGCGAATTTGAACTTTATCGCGTTCTGGCGCTTCAGCCCCGAGCCGCGCCAACCCGCCGGTGTGATGATCGCGATTTTCGCCATCGCCATCGCCGCCGCCGAAGCTGCTGTCGGCCTTGCGTTGGTCATCTCCGTTTACCGCCACTATCGAACGACCAACGTCGATCAACTCGACCAGCTCAAAGGATGAATTCTGAACTCGTGATCGTGATCGTAATCGTCCCATGAGCTGGCTTATCACCAATCTCTGGCTAATCCCGGCGATACCGCTCGCCATTTCACTCGTGATATTGAGTTTGGCAAAATCGCGCCGCAAAAGCGCGGCGGCGCTTGCAATCGTTGGCCAGGTGATCGCGCTGGCATTCGCGATCTTTGCATTTCTGCCCACGTTGCAAACACCCGGGTTCCGCGCCGTTCAGAATTTCACCTGGTTCACTTTCGGCGAGCAAGCGTTGCGCATCGGTTGGGTGCTCGATCCGCTCGCCGCCGCAATGATGATGATGATCGCGCTGGTTGGGCTTTGCATCTTTATCTTCAGCGTCGGTTACATGGCCGACGACAAAAATTTCACCCGCTTCTTCGCTTATCTCTCGTTTTTCTGCGGCGCGATGCTCGGGGTCGTTATTGCTAATAGTTTGCTCCTGCTGTTCATCTTCTGGGAACTGGTCGGACTCGCGTCGTATTTGCTCATCGGGTTCTGGATTGAGAGGCCGAGTGCAGCGGCTGCCGCAAAGAAAGCGTTTATCACTACGCGCATCGGCGACATGGGATTTTTTCTCGGCATTCTCTGGCTCTACCACAGCAGCGGCACACTTCTCTTCTACGATGAAGGGAAGGGTTGTCTTGAAAGCGCCGGACTCGCCATGCTCGGCGCAAGCGCCACTTTCGTTGCGCTTTTGATTTTCTGCGGCGCGGCCGGCAAGTCTGGACAATTTCCGCTGCACGTCTGGTTACCGGACGCGATGGAAGGTCCGACGCCAGTCAGCGCGTTAATTCACGCCGCCACTATGGTTGCTGCGGGTGTATTTCTCGTCGCACGCGTATATCCGCTCTTCTCGTTAGGCGCGATCGATGGCGTGACGCCGTCGCTAACCGTAGTCGTCTGGATTGGCGTCACCACGGCGTTGATGGCGGCGCTAATCGCGATCGCCCAGGCCGACATCAAACGCATCCTCGCCTATTCAACGGTCTCGCAGCTTGGTTTGATGATGGTCTCGTTAGGCGTGGGCGGTGTAGCGGCCGGCATCATGCATCTGCTCGCGCACGGTTTTTTCAAAGCACTCCTCTTTCTCGGCGCTGGCTCAGTGATTCACGGCTGCCATCACGAACAGGACATTCGCAAAATGGGCGGGCTGCGACGGCTCATGCCGGTGACATTTCTGACATACGCGGTCGGGATGATGGCGCTCAGCGGTGTGCCGCTTTTTTTTTCCGGTGGCTCGACTAAAGAGGAAATTCTGCACGCCGCGGCGCGCTGGCCCGCATCGCGCCTACCGTATTACCTGCTTTTGATGGGGGTCATCCTGACCGCGCTCTACATGACGCGCCAGATCATCTACGTCTTTTTCGGCAATCGCCGCGCTGGCTCACTCCATGCGCACGAAAGCCCGCGTGTAATGACAATGCCGCTGATCGTGCTCGCGCTTTGCGCAATTTTCTTTAGCGCGGTGCTCACACCTGCGTGGTCATGGCTGCACGGGTACCTCACGGGCGAGCGTGTGCATTCCGAGATCTCGCGTTTGATTCAACCGATGCTCTTCGTTTCGCTCGCGCTGGTTGGTGCAGGCGTGGGACTCGGCGTCTGGATGTATCGCAAAGCCGGCATGCAGGATCGAGATCGTGCTCCGGAGACGGACCCGCTCGAATACGCGCAACCAGCTTTGTTTCGCTTTCTCGAAAACAGAATGTGGCTGGATGAATTTTACGATCGGACCGTCATCGCATTCGCCACCATTTGCGCTCGCGTCTCCGATTGGATGGATCGCAACGTCTGGGATGGTTTGGTGCGCGGTTTCGGCGATGTCGGCGAGCTCTTTGGAATTTTCACGAGCAACGTCGATGAGCGCGGCATTAATGCCGGAGTCGATGAGACGACCGCCGGCACGCGCGGTCTGGGCCGCCTAATGTCCGCTGCGCACTCGGGACAAATCCAAACTTACCTCGGTGTCGTGGCAATCGGCATGCTGGTGTTGCTGCTCTTCTACGCATGGTTGGCTTGATCAGCACACTCATCGTTATTCCGCTCATCGGAGCATTTGCGCTTTGCGTGGGACGCCCGAGAAACGCGCGCGCGATTGCACTGATATTCAACGCGCTCGCGGCGTTCTTAGCTTTAACATTGTGGCGAAACTTCGACTCCGGCGCTGCCGGCCTCCAAATGGTCGAACATCACGCCTGGATTCCTGCCATCGGCGCCGAATATCTCGTTGGCGTCGATGGTTTGAGTCTCCTGCTCGTGTTGCTCACGTCACTCATCATTCCGTTCGCATTTCTCGCGCAACGGATGACTCGCGGGTTCTGCGCGATCATGCTGGCGATGCAATCGGCACTCTACGGCACGTTCACGGCGCAGAATTTCCTTCTCTGGTTTCTGTTTTACGAGATGAGCCTGATCCCCGCGTTTCTGCTCATCAAAATCTGGGGTGGCGAAAACCGCGACCGTGCAGCAACGAAATTCTTCCTCTACACATTTCTCGGCAGTGTCGCGATGTTGCTTTCATTTCTCGGAATTTATTTCGCGAAGGGCACGTTCGATTTTGCAACTCTCGCTGTGCTCGGAAAAAACGGCCTGCTCACCGGCAAGCTCGCGTGGCTCGCTTTTGGCGGAATCTTTATCGGACTGGCGGTGAAAGTGCCGGTGTTTCCGTTTCACACCTGGCTGCCCGACGCGTACGAAACAGCGCCCACCGGCGCGTCGATGGTGTTGACCGGCGTTCTCTCGAAAATGGGCGTTTACGGTTTCGTGCGTTTGCTCCTTCCGCTTTTCCCCAGCGAAATCAGAATTCTCGGCCCTTGGATGCTCGGGCTCGCGGTCTGTTCCATCGTCTTCGCGTCACTCGCCGCGTGGGCCCAATCGGATTTGAAACGGATGGTGGCCTACCTGTCTATCAACCATCTCGGCTACTGCATGCTTGGTCTCTTCGCTGTTACTGCCTCGCCCGTCGTTGCAGCTACAATCGACACGCACGCGGCATTGAGCGGTGTGTTTATGCAAATCTTCAATCACGGCATCACCGCGGCCGCGTTGTTCTATTACGTCGGTCTGCTTGAGCAACGCCGCGGCCTGCGCGGCATTAATGATTTCGGCGGATTGATGCAGCGGACGCCGTTGCTCTGCGGCTGGATGAGCGTCGCCATGTTTTCGTCGCTCGGTCTGCCGGGACTAAATGGATTCATTGGCGAATTTCTTATTTTCAAAGGCTCGTTCGCGATGGCGGCTTCGTTCACCGCTATCGCAGTAATTGGCCTGCTCGTCACGGCGATTGCATTTGCGCGCGCCATGCAGGCGCTCTTCAGCGGTCCCCTGGCCAAAAGTTGCAGCGCGTTCCCTGATCTTTTGCGAAGCGAAAAGCTCGTCGTCATTCCTATGACATTGCTCATGTTCGCCATCGGCATCGCGCCGCAATTCATCTTCAACATCTTCAACACAACCGTCGTTCAAATGACGCGATTATTTGCCTGAGACTCACGGAATGAAGAAAGAAATCATTCCGCTTCAGCAGATCGCGAAGGCGATTCATTGGGTGCGCGGAGAAAAAGTGCTGCTCGATTTCGACTTGGCGACGCTATACGGCGTCCCCACAAAAACACTTAATCAGGCAGTTAAGCGTAACGCGACACGCTTTCCGGAGGATTTCATGTTCCAACTCAGCGCGGAGGAGACGCGCTTTTTGAGGTCACAATTCGTTACCGCAAAATCACAAGCTGCTGATAATCAATGGATTCTGCCGAACTGGTCACAGTTTGTGACCAGTTCACGAAAACACCGAGGCAGGCGGTACCGTCCTTACGCCTTCACAGAACAAGGCGTCGCGATGCTATCGAGCGTTTTGAATAGCGAACGTGCGGTGAAAGTGAACATCGCGATTATGCGGGCGTTCGTAAAGCTGCGCCAGACGTTAGAGACAAATCGCGAGCTCGCGCGCAAATTTTCCGAACTCGAAAAGCGCGTTGGTAAACATGACGAGGAGATCGACGCGATCCTCGAAGCGATCCGGCAGTTGATGGCTCCGCCGGAAAAGGCGCGGCGCGAAATCGGATTCCACATCCGCGAAAAGGCTCCGCGATATCGAACACGCAATCATTTATGAAACACATACTCAGCGGCTTCTTGGCATTTACTCTTTGCTTTTCATCTGCTTTTGCGGAGAAACCGCCTCCCATAGAAGTTCGCTTCTGTCCGGCATCGGCCGTGCACACTTATCCATTGGAAAGCCGGCGCGACCTGCAAAGTCTGATGTTGCAGAATGTAGCGGTGATCAATCATGGCGAAGCTCCGTTTAAGATCGACTACATCGAATTGGAATTGCTGCAAACCGGCCACGTTCTGGATTCAAAGAAACTTGACGGCAACGCCATCCAGCGTGCGGCGGATCGCGGTGCAAAATTGCAAGCCTTAGGAATTCTTCAGCAAGTCGTGTTTCAATTCTGCGGCACGGACTTGATTCCGCCTTCGATCAAAATGGCCGGGCCAACTTTAGATCGAGATCGAGCGCTACTTATCGCTTCGCAGGTCTTCACCTTCAGTGGCATGCGCGATATGCTACGCGTCCGCGTGCATGGCAATGTCGGCGGCCGCGCGACGGAAATAACGGGCTCGATCCCGATCAAATCTGAGTTCGCGACGAACAGTTACATCTTTCCATTGCGCGGAATCTGGTTCGTCGAAGTCGGAGCAACGCTGCACACCGCGCATCGTTGGGCGCTTCCAGAAGAATTCGCGCTCGATATCGGAAGAATCGGCGGCAATGGACTTTCCCGTAAGGGAGATGGCACGCGCTTCGACGATTACTACGCCTACGGGGTGGATGTCCTGGCGGCGTGCGATGGCGCCGTAGTCGAAGCTGCGAATGATCAGCCTGAAGATCCGACCGCCATGCAACGGCCAGATGAAAGTCAGGAAGCTTACTTTGCACGGCTCCAGAAAGAGCAAGCAGGCCGTTTGGCGAAGGGCATGACCGCGATCACGGGCAACTACGTGATGATTGGTCACGGCAAGAATGAGTATTCCCTGTATGCGCACCTGCAACCGGGCAGCGTTCGCGTTCATAAGGGAGATCGGGTCAAGGCGGGCGACGCGATCGGCAAACTCGGTTCCTCTGGAAATTCAACCGAACCACATTTGCATTTTCATGTGTGCGATAGCGCCGATCCTCTGATGAGCGCGGGGATTCCCGTGAACTTCAGCAACGTTACCGTTCAATGGGCTGATGTGCCGCGGCCAATCCAGAGCAGCGATATCGTGATCGCAAAGTGATCGCCTGGACGATTTACATCACGTTTGTGGGAGCGTTCGTGCTGCTTTTTTTGCCGCACGTTGTTTCACGCTGGATTGCGCTGCTAACTACCGTCGCAGGATTCGCAATCAACCTTATCGCGTTGTTTCAAACGCCGATTGTCGATCTTGCGCCCTTCAAGACAATCGTACGCATCCCGTGGGTGCCGATGCTCGGGATGGAATATCATCTCGCGGTCGATGGCGTCAGTCTCACCATGGCTCTCGTCACTGGCCTCGTCGCCGTGACCGCAGTGCTCTTTTCGTGGGATGTCGAACACCGCCAGAATGAATTTTTCTTTTGGCTGTTGCTCGTGGTTGTTGGCTCGTACGGCGTCTTCCTGAGCGCCGATTTGTTTTTGCTCTTCCTATTCTATGAACTCGTGATCGTTCCAAAATATTTCCTGATCGCGATCTGGGGATCGACCAATAAGGAATACGGCGCGATGAAATTGACTCTTTATTCCTTCTTCGGCGGCGCGCTTGTCTTCATCGGGATTCTTGCCATCTATGTGACCGCTGGTTCGCTGGACCTGAATCAGCTCGCGCAATTCCAATTCCCGCCGCAGCTGCAATTGTGGGCGTTCCCCGTGTTGTTTCTCGGGTTTGGTGTGCTGGCGGGCGTCTGGCCCTTGCACACCTGGGCGCCGACCGGTCACGTCGCCGCGCCGACCGCGGGTTCGATGCTGCTGGCCGGCATCGTCATGAAACTCGGCGCCTACGGCGGGTTGCGCGTCGCGATGAATCTTTTCCCGCAAGGTTTCCACATGTGGAGCACATGGATCGCTGTCCTCGCTGTCATCGGAATTGTTTACGCCGCGGCCGTGGCGTTGGGCCAGCGCGACCTGAAATTCGTCATTGGTTACTCGAGCGTGAGCCACATGGGTTTCGTGTTGCTTGGACTGGCGACCGCTAATGCACTCGGCGTCTCGGGCGCAGTGCTGCAAATGTTCTCGCACGGCGTGATCGCAGCGCTGCTTTTCGCCGTGGCCGGACGGATGCTCTATCGTCGCACCCACACGCGCGAGCTGGACGCGCTCTCTGTAATGAATCTGAGTCACGCGCTACCATTTGCCGCGTTCACGTTTGTCATCGCCTCGGCAGCATCAATGGGCATTCCAGGATTTAGCGGGTTCGCCGCCGAAATTACGATCCTGATCGGGGCGTGGAAAGCTTTTCCGATCGCTGTGTGGATCACGGGCGCCGGAATGGTGCTCGTCGCCGCGTTCACGTTGCGTGCGCTGCAGCAAAGTTTCTTTGGTGAAAGTAGCGCGACAACGCCAGGTGGATCGGCCGCTCGGTCGGGCGATGCTAAATCCTACTCAGCTTCGCCGACATTAATAACATCGAGCGCGGAGCGCTCGATCCACCCGCTCGATGTTGCTCCAATCACGCTGCCGGAAAAGTGGGGCGCTTGCCTGCTCATGCTCGCGACGCTCGCCGTCGGGCTTTATCCGAAGGTTTTGCTCGATCGCATTCAGCCCGCCGTCGAAGCAATGGGGTTCTTAAAATGAGCGTCGCGAGCGAGCCGGATTGGGTAGCGCATGCGTCTCGCGTGCTGGTTTTGGCGTCTCGCCAAAACAATCTTTTGCCGCGTTTCAATGCAGCGAAGATACCGAGCTACAACGAAAGTTCGCGATCGCGAGGACGCAATCGCCAGCATGCGAGACGCATGCGCTACCCGGCAGTTGTCGCTGGACGATTTTTGAAATGCAAATGAGTTTCCTGGAACTGCTCAAGCTTGCGTCGCCCGAGGCTGTCGTCGTCGTGACGGCGCTTGTAGTGCTTGCCATTGGCGTAACGACTGGGCGCGAGGCGGGCGCAACACCCGCCACTACAGAAACTACATCCGCAATCTGTTCCGCGGTGGCCGCGCTTGGACTCGTAGTCACAGTCGGCGCGGTGCTCATATTGCCGCACAACGCAACGCTCTTTGGCGGGATGCTCGTAATCACGCCGCTGAATTCGCTGTTTAAAATCATTTGCATTGCGCTCGCGTTTTTCACTGTGCTCCTCGCGCGCAGCGACCCCGCGTCACGCAATCCGGGCGAATATCTCGCGATGCTACTCCTTGCGACGATCGGACTGATGCTGCTCGTCGGCAGCGAAGAATTTCTCATGATCTTCATCGGTCTCGAGCTGACCGGTCTCTCGCTTTATGTCATGGCCGCGTTCGACAAAACAGACGTGCGCTCTGCCGAAGCGGGCCTGAAGTATTTCCTGTTTGGCAGCACCGCCAGCGCGTTCACGCTTTTTGGAATCAGTTTCATTTACGGTGTGTCGGGGACAACAAGCCTCGCAGCGATCGGTCAAAAATTAACCACTGAATCGGTGCAACCGTTGCTTGCGGTCGGCATCGTCATGACTCTCATCGGGTTCGCGTTCAAAATCGCCGCCGCACCGTTCCATCTTTGGGCGCCCGATGCATACCAGGGCGCGCCCGTGCCGAGCGCGGCATTTATCGCCTCGGGCTCTAAGGTTGCGTCGTTCGTCGTGCTTGGGAAAATTGTGCTCGTCGGGTTCGCTCCGATGCACGGCAGCGCAGACTGGCACGCAATGGTGGCGGGCTGGTCACCTCTCCTGGCCGCGCTCTCCGCACTGTCGATCTTATTAGGCAATCTGGTTGCGCTCGCGCAGACCAACGTGCGCCGTCTTCTTGCCTACTCCGCGGTTGCCCACGCAGGTTACACACTGCTCGGACTTGTGGCCGGCGGGCGGGACGGATTTTCCGCAACATTGTTCTACACTACCGTTTACGCCATCACGCTCGTCGGCGCATTCGGCGTCGTCGCTGTGGTGCGCCGCGTAACAGGCGGCGATGACTTTGCCGATTTTTCAGGGCTGTGGATGCATTCGCCGTTGCTCGCCGGATGCATGGCGGTCTTCATGTTGTCGTTGGCCGGGATACCGCCGCTAGCCGGATTCTTCGGAAAGTTCTACTTGTTCAGCGCCGCGCTGGGCGCCGGCACAAGTCACGGCCTGCTCTGGCTTGTCGTAGTCGCACTCTTCGGCAGCCTTATCTCGCTCTACTATTACCTCGTCGTGCTGAAAGTGATTTTTGTGGATTCAGCGCCGGCCGAAACATCACTGAAATCTGAATCCTATCGGATTGATCTTCTGCAGCGAGGCGTGATTGCCGTGCTCGCAGCTGCAGTCCTCTTTCTCGGTATTATGCCCGAAACATTGGCTGCACGCATTATCGCTTCGCTGCCGTAGAAACTTTCAGTAAAAAAATGCGTGCTCAATCCTTCAACGGCACGCTATAAATTTTTTTCATCGACAGTTAACAACACAAATCGCAAAAGTTGATGGACGTGAAGACGGGCAGCATCAGCCAGTTCATTGACCGCCATTACCGGCACTTCAACGCGGCCGTCCTCAAGGATGCAGCCGACGCCTATATCGCGCATCTCGATCGCGGCGGGAAAATGATGATCACGCTCGCTGGGGCGATGAGCACGGCTGAGCTGGGCATCTCTCTCGCGGAAATGATTCGGCAGGATAAAGTCCACGCCATTACCTGCACCGGCGCGAACCTGGAAGAGGACCTCTTCAATCTCGTAGCGCGCAGCAAGTATGAACGCATCCCTAATTACCGCGAGTTGACTCCCAAGCACGAGGAAGCATTGCGGGCTCGTCATTTGAACCGCGTCACCGACACATGTATTCCGGAAGAAGAAGCCATCCGCCGGATCGAGAAGGTGGTGATCAACGAGTGGACGGCGGCTGCGAAGAAAAAAGAACAGTTTTTTCCGCACGAATTTCTTTTCAAGGTCCTGAGAGAATGCCGGCTCAAAAAATTCTACGAGATCGATCCGAGCGATAGTTGGATGATCGCCGCCGCGCACAAGGACCTGCCGATGTTCGTGCCGGGCTGGGAAGATTCAACGCTCGGAAATATTTACGCCGCGCGATGCATTACAGGGGCGATCAGCGACGTGCACACCGTGCGTTCTGGGATCGAATACATGATCAAGCTGTCGGACTGGTATCGCCGCGTGTCACATGATTCTTCCATCGGCTTCTTTCAGATCGGCGGTGGGATTGCAGGTGACTTTCCGATTTGCGTCGTGCCCATGCTTAATCAAGACGTTCAGACGCCCGTGCCCGAATGGGGTTATTTTTGCCAGATCAGCGATTCCACGACCAGCTTCGGATCGTATTCCGGCGCCGTGCCGAACGAGAAAATCACGTGGGGCAAACTAAGCGTTGAGACCCCGAAATTTATCATCGAGTCCGACGCTACCATTGTAGCGCCGTTGGTTTTCGCGAAGGCCCTTGGCTGGTAATTCTTCTGACCTCAGGGCTTGACGCCTTTCATTGCTTCTGAAAAGAATCAGCGCCATGAAAACTTCTCTATCTTTAGCAATTCTTTTTGGAGCAGCGTTGATCGCAGCCCCATCATTCGCGCAGGAAACCAGCCCATCGCCAGCGAGTGCGATGAGTCCAAGCGCGGCTCAACCCGCGGCGAGTGGACAGCCGAGCGCAGCCGACATGCAGAAGATGATGGCTCAAATGATGGAGCTGGCGAAGCTGAACGAGAATCACAAGCTGCTCGGGAGCCTGGCCGGCACGTGGACCTACGACATCAAAATGTGGATGAACCCCGATCCGAACGCCCCGCCGCAGCAATCAAAAGGCACAGCCGTAAGAAAGCCGATGATGGACGGGCGCTACTTTATCGGCGAGTTCACCGGCAAAATGCAGATGCCCGGGCCGGACGGCAAAATGAAGGACATGACATTCAAGGGCATGTCGTTTGAAGGGTACGACAATGCGAAACAGAAATTCGTATCCTCGTGGATCGACAACATGGGCACCGGCATCATGATGTCCGAAGGCACTTACGATCCCTCCACGAAAGCGTTCACTTACACCTCGGAAATCGAAATGATGCCGGGAATGAAGCAAAAGGTTCGCGAAGTGATCAAGATCGTCGATAACAACCATCACACGTTCGAGTGGTACGAGGATCGCGGGGGCCAGGAAGCCAAAACGATGGAGATCAACTACACGCGAAAGAAGTAGATGCGCGTAATTCTGATTTCTTGGTTCTTTCTTTTTCCATCTGACCGCCGTCCAGTGTCATTAACCGCTCCATGCGCGGCCTCAGTCGCTATTTCCTGGATCGGTGCTATAGTCTTAGATGTCTAAACCATCCGGCATCTCTTTCACGCGTCGCGCCCCCGATAATATTACCGAAGAGCTGGTGGCCGTGCTTTCCTCAAAGGCCTCATTCGAATTCAAGCCGTTGTTCGACATCGTCCTGCTCAATCTCCGGGAGCGAAACGCTGCCAGTGGAGGCGAAGAAATGCTGCGCCTGCGTTCTTATGAAAAGCTTCAGGGGCTGGTGAATCAGGGAGCGGTAACGAGGACGGTCACGGGCACCACGAAAAAATACAAAGGAGTCGCGCCGCGCATGGTTACATTAAGGGCGGAGATGAAAGTTTTGCGCAGCGACTGGGCTCAGAAGCTTCGGGCCAAGGCCGCCGCGGCCAACTAAATCAGAGCGCTGAAGAAAGTCGGCTCCATTTCACGGACGAGTGGCCGGGTCTTCTTCTTTCGGCCGCCAAGGTGAAATTCTGCCAAAAAGATTGCGTGTTGCGCCCGCAATATCTTCGGCCTTTGATACACCGCTATCGATCAGGGCGCGTCCAGTACTTTCCCAAATCTTCCTCACGACCAGTGCGCCGTTTTCGCGCACGATTCGACCGAGATGCTGGACCGCCGCGGCCGTTGCAGATTTGCGGATAAGCTCAGGCGGGCATCGTGAAGTGAGCTCGCAGTAGCGCCGCGCGACTTCGCCTACCCGCAGCGTGAGGAACGCGTTTGCGGCGCCGTTAGAAATACATCTAACCAGAAGGGCTGAGATACCGCTCAGGCCTGGAATTCCGCCTTTGAGGGCCGGCACCACAGAAAAGGCAAGCGGCGCGACCATTTCTCCCAGCTCGAGCGATTCGAGCCCGCTGGCAACGAAAGCTGTGCCAGCAACATTCGCATAGAGCCGTACCAGTTCGCGAGGAGAGGGACGCTGGACGTAAATGCGGGCGATACGTCCGACCATCTGAATTTGAGTGAAGAGGACGATGAGCCCGTCGAGCCGGCCATTTTGCATCAGCGCCGTGCTAAGAAACACCGTGCTTGCTGTGCTGCGGACGATTGAATCCGCCTCCGCCGACAGATGTCCAACTGCACTTTCGATCTCCTCCTCTGTGGCGAGAGGTCTGCCTCGCGTCCGCGGATTTACGGCAAGTCGGACGCGGAGAGCCTGCAAATAGGCGTCGTACTTTGGGCCCGATTCCTCCTCTGGCGCGACAAGCGCAGCAGGAAGTCTTGCGTATGCAACGACGCAATAGAGCGCGAAAAAACCGGCTGCCAGACAAACACTCCAGAATACGATTGTACCTGCAACCGGGTGGATTCTCTCAGCCAGGGAAATCAAGCTGGTAACGCCCGCGATGATCAGCGAGAGCAGACACACCGTTACCAGCATAGCGAGGACGACGATTATTTTCCTTGCGCTGGAATTCTGGGCTGCGGCGGCTTTCACGATTCGTTGTCGTTACTGTGCACTTGGCGCGGCAGGCTTCAATCGAAACGTGGAAAAGCGGCGGATGCTTAAGCTAACCGCAACCTTGCGATCGCAGCTGCTAAAGCTTTCTTGATGGCTCGACTCGACGGAGATGAACGCTCTGCTACGTTCGCGCATCCAACATTCCGTGCGCGAAACTGTCATCGACCCGCGCTTTGCCAACCGCGAGCGACAACCGGGTCTCGATCTTCTCCGCGCCCTCGCGATCATCCTGGTTGTCATTTACCACGCTGGCATTTTCGGGTTCGCGCTTCCTCATCGCCTGCATCGGTTCGGCTGGATCGGTGTCGATCTTTTCTTCCTGCTCAGCGGCTACTTGATCGGTGGTCAACTGCTTGCTCCGCTCACGCGCGAACAGCCGATGAATTTGCCGCGCTTCTTTTCGCGGCGCGCTTTACGAATCATGCCCGCTTATTTTGTCGTCCTCGCGGTTTACTTTTGCCTGCCGTCTTTGCGCGAATTTCCGGAGATATCGCCGCTCTGGAAATTCCTGGTCTCCATCCAAAACATTAACCTGCGCGGCGGGACCGCGTTTTCTCATGCGTGGTCGCTGGCGATCGAGGACCAATTCTATCTGGCGCTGCCGTTGCTTCTCATCTTTATCAATCGTTGGACTCGCGCGGCGTTTATCATTCCTTTGACGGTGTTTATCGGCGGACTCGCGTTACGCGGCACGCTCGCTTATCTGAATCCGGGCGAAGCCGGCGTCTCCTTCTCTGGATTTCAAAAGTTCATTTACTATCCGACCTGGACCCGGCTCGATCCACTTGTCTTCGGCGTGGTATTGGCCGCGCTTCAGAAATTCCGGCCATCATTGTGGAAACGGCTGATGAATTTCGCCACGTGGCTTTGGCTGCCCGGCCTGGCGGCAATTGTTTATGGTTTGGCTTTGGGCGAAAACGATCTCACGATCGCGACCTGCGTCTGGCAATTTCCGCTCATCGCCGTGGGTATGGTCACGCTCCTCGTCTGTGCCGTTAGTCCGCAGTTGCCCTTTCGTCATGTTGAAATTCCCGGCGCGGCATTCTTCGCCAGCATTGCTTACAGCGTTTACCTCAGCCACAAACTCATCATCCACGCCATAATTCAGTTCTGTTCCGCCCATAATATCGCGCTCACGTCCGTCTCAGCCCTTCTCCTGGTCGAAATCTGTATTTACGGCGCTGGTTTTATCCTCTTTCTGTCGATCGAGCGCCCGTTCCTCCAGCTTCGTCGTCGCATTGCCCACTAATTGATCGCGATTTCCAATGACGATCGAATCAATTGCACCGCTTCAGAACTCGACTGCTTTAAGCAGTCAAGTTTCCAAGCACGATTTGATGTTCGTCGGCTCTCCCTGGCTCCGGCAACGGTCGCTATTTCCCGGATCTCGCCTATAGTATCCAATGTCCAAATCAACCTTCATGCGTCGCGCGCCCGACAACATTACCGAAGAGCTGGTGGCTGTGCTTTCTTCGAAAGCCTCATTCGAATTCAAGCCGTTGTTCGGCATTATCTTTCTAAATCTTCGGGAACGAAATCTTGCCAGTGGCGGCGAAGAGATGCTGCGCTTGCGCGTTTATGAAAAGCTTCAGGGCCTGGTAAGCCAGGGCGCAGTCAACCGAACGGTCACCGGGATCACGAAAAAATACAGGGGCGTCGCCCCGCGACTGCGCGGGCTCAGCGCGGAAATGAAAGTTTTGCGCGCCGACTGGAACCAGCGGGCTCTCGCCAAGGCTGCCGCAGCGAATTGATCGCTACCTCCGAGTTCCGACTACTGATTCCGGAGAGCGCACACCTCCGCGTGTAACGCCAGTCCCGGCCCGGGTCTCGCTTCGGCGCCCTCGCCGAAAACTTCTCTCAAATGCAGAATGAGTTTTAGTGATACCCCGGTTTCTCCGTGGCAATTACCGCGCACCGTCCTGGCGAGTTTTTTCGTCGATCACCAGGTAATCATCGCGCGGTGGGCTAAACGTATCGAGCACGCGTGTCGGTAATATCGTCTCCACACCATGCGGAACATTGCTGGCGAGATAGAAGGAATCGCCGATGGAAAGCTCGTGCGGCACGCCATCAACGATGAGTCGCATCTGACCTTCGAGAATGTGAACGATCTGCTCCTGCGCGTGCCGGTGCTCTGGCATACGACTCCCGGCCGCCAGCGTAGCGATCATCTGATACATCGTCTTGCCGTTCGCGACCGTACGACGTGTGATCCCAGGACAAATCTCAATGGACGGATTTTCTTGTTTCATCTTCAGAATCCTATGCCGGAAGAAATCACCGGAAAACGTAATCTTAATTCCAGATCACGATCCCGATTTTTAATTCTTTCTTTGAATCATTATTCCTTTTTGACAATCCAGCCGTCGCGCAACTGCACGATGCACTTGCCGTAGGACGCGTTTCTCTCCGAATGCGTGACTTGCACGATGGTCATACCTTGTTCATTCAGCTTACAGAAGAGTTTCACGATCTCCTCCCCTGGCTGGAGGCGTGTGCCATCATCGGCGTTTTGTCGGTGCCGAAAGGACTGACGTGTAGCGTGTTCACCTGCTTCACTCTTCCCGCAACAGTTTGGAGGGATCGACAGCAAGCGCTCGCAGGGCCGGAATGGCGGACGCTGCAATTCCAAGCAGCGCCATCGTTAGCACCGCGCCGACGACGACCACGGGATCTCGCGGATTCGCTTGATACACAATCTGCCCCAGAAGCCGGCTGGCGAAGACGCCCCACAGCAGCCCCACCAACGATCCGACTCCAAGCAGCACCATTGGCCGCCCGACAGCTGCGCGCATCACGTGCTTCGTGCGCGCGCCCAAGGCGACGCGGATGCCCAGCTCCTTCATCCGGCGGCTCACGTTGTAGGCCGCCATGCCGAAGATGCCCGTCACCGCCACCATTGCGGCAAGTAGGCCCATGACGCCGAGTGCTGCTGCCGCCGCTCGGGCCGGGAAGAGCGCACCCACCATCGCATCGGGCCAGCTCTCCACCGTGATAATCGCATTCGGCTCGAGGCCGCTCAAGGTGCGTTCGAGCGCGGCCGCCATCTCGTTCTGCGCCCGGGACGACCGCACGACGAAAGTCCCGAACCACTGCTCGCTTTGCGACAAGGGCAGAAACACCACAGACTGGGGCGACTCCTGCATCTCGTGGTACTTTCCGTCCTCCACCACGCCCACCACTTCCCTCAGGTGGTCCAGGAAAATAAAGCGTTGTCCAATCGCCGGCGTTTCGCCCCACATCTTCCGCGCGAAGGTCTCGTTCACGATCGCGACGTACGGCGTCTGGGCGGTGTCACGCCAAGAGACATCACGGCCACGAAGGAGCCGGGTGCCGGCAGCCTCGAGGTAGCCCGGCGAGATCGTAAACCGGTACGGCGCCAGCACAGAATTGTTCAGCGTGAACTCTGTCGTCCCAGGCGGGAAAACCGGAATACCCCGAATCCCGCCCGTAAAGGGCAATTTGCTCAACGTCCCCACCGCCGTCACACCGGGAATGCTCCGCACCGCCTCGATCATCGCTTTCGTTTTCTCGAGCGGCACGTCGCCTTCCACCTCGCTCAGATCCATCTCCGCCACCATTTCGCCCGCCGGCTTGAAACCCAGCGGCGCGTGCAGCATGCGCACCATGCCGCGCACCGCGACGAGGGAGGCCGTTACCAGCAGCGTGCAGATTGCAATTTGTGCGCCAAGCAACAGGTCCCGCAGGGCCAACCTGCGCAGGGGCGTTGAATTCATCGGTCCGCTCTTCATCGCCTGCAACGGACTGCTCTGCCAGACCTGCCGCGCCGGAATCATCCCGAACAGCAGCCCGCTTACGAGGCTCAAGATCACAGCCGCCAGGTAAACACCCGCATCCACGCTGACGGCCAGACGGCCATAGGGCGATTGCGCCATGAAGCTCGGCAATGAGCCCCGGTTCAGGATACCCAGCAGCAGACCTGCGGTCGCCATCCCGGCTGCACCACCCAGCATCGACAACACCATCGCCTCAGTCAGTAGTTGCCGAACCAACCGCCACCGGCTCGCTCCCAGGGCGACACGGAGCGCCAGTTCCCGGCTGCGATCCGCCGCGCGCGCCGCAAAGAGGCTGGCCAGATTCGCGCACGCCGCGAGCAGCACCAGCAGCGCGAGCGCGGTCACGCTGAAAAGAAATCCGCGGATGAGGTCCCCTTCGTCGGCATAGAGTCCTGGACGGATCAGCCGTAGCGGCGCTCCCGTGTCCGTCTTCGGATACTCCTTCGCCAGCTGGGCCGCGATCGCACTCAGATTTTCCGCAGCCTGCTGGGGCGTCACGCCTGGCTTGAGCCGGCCAAGCACTGTCAAAGGATGGCCCGTCCGATCCCGCAGGTGATCCGCGTCGAAGTGGTTCACAACCGGTATCCAGTAGTCTGGCCAGACAAATCGCTCCGTGCCGTGAAACCGCGCCGGGGCCACGCCCACCACCGTGAACGGATCTTTGCCGAGCCGCACGGTAGTCCCGACTACGCCGGGATCGGCGTTAAATGCGCTTCGCCAAAGACTATCGCTCAACACCATATAAGGGGCCGAATTCGGACCGTGCACATCCGGCTCGTGGAAGAACCGTCCCACCTCCGGCTGCACTCCCAGCAGATCGAAATAGTTGCCCGTAGCCGAATAGCCGGAGACAATTTTCACCGTGTCACCCCAGCGCAATCTCCCCCCTGAATATCCATCATACCCGGCCAGGCCGCTGAACGTCGTGTTTCGCTGCCGGTAGTCTTCAAACGCAGGATACGATGTCGTCAGTAGTTTCCAGGCCGTCCACGGCTTGAGGCGAAGCTCGTAGAGGTTCTGTGGCTCGCTCACATCCAGCGGGTGCAGCAGCACCGCATTCACTACTCCGAAGACGAGGACGTTTGCCCCAATCCCCAGCATCAAAGTGACCAAAGCTACGAGCGTGAACGCGGGAGACTTCCAAAGCACGCGCAGCGCATAACGGACATCCAGCAGCAGGTCATTCATGAGTGGTAGGCCCTCTTCGACGTGGAGTGTTTCCAAACCGACTCCACAAAATCAGGGATGGAGATGTTACTGTCAGTAATGCGGGCAGCAATATTTTGTCCTTCAAAATAAACGATGCGATCAGTGTTCGGGTACGGCAGCGGCTTCAAGAGCACCGTGTCAACAACGCTAAAGATTGCGGTGTTCGCACCGATGCCAGGCGCAAGCGTGAGCACGGCAACGGCAGTAAAGCCGGGGTTTTTTACGAGCATTCGCAATGCGAACTTTAAATCCGCGATCATTGTTCTCTTTTCACAATCCAGCCATCGCGCAGCTGAACAATGCGTTTGCCGTAGGAGGCATTCTTCTCTGAGTGCGTGACCTGCACGATGGTCATGCCTTGTTCATTCAGCTTACAGAAGAGTTCCATGATCTTCTCGCCCTGACTGGAGTGCAGGTTTCCCGTCGGTTCATCGGCGAGCAGAAGCTTTGGCTCGGCGATGATTGCGCGGGCAACACCGACAAGTTGTTGTTGACCGCCGGAAAGCTGGCGCGGATACAAATCTTTTTTGCCGACGATTTGGAAACGATCGAGCATGTCGGCCACGAGTGCGGCGCGCTCGCTTTTGCTGTAGTGGCGATACGACAGCGGTATATCGAGGTTCTCATAAACAGTAAGATCATCGAGCAGGTGATACTGCTGGAACACGAAACCAATCTGCTCGTTTCGCAAGGTCGCTCGCTTTTTCGGTTTCAAATGGTGCACTGCTGTGTCGCCGAGAAAATATTCACCCGTCCAACCGTGGTCATGCATGCCGAGAATGTGCAGCAGGGTCGATTTGCCCGCGCCGGACGGGCCCATGATCGAGACAAAATCGCCTTCTTGAACCTCGAGGTTGATGTCGCGCAAGACGTAAAAAAACTTTTCCTTCGCCAGAGGATAGAAACGCTCGAGGTGTTTGAGTTTGATCATGATGAATCAGCCGTTGTGACCAGACGCGATCATTGGCTCGACGCAATTGGCGCGCAGCGCGGGAATGTAACTGGCGAGTAAATCCTTCATCTCATTCGGACCGCAGCGCCTCGATTGGGTTCACCCTGGTGGCTCGCCGCGCTGGCAGCCAGCAGGCGAACAAGCCAATCAACGCGAGCACGACGGCAACCGCGGCAAAGCTCGCGGGATCGAACGGCGACACTTCGTAGAGAACGGTGCGGAGTAGGCGGGTGAGCGCGAAGGCCGCCGCCGCGCCGAGCAACAGGCCAAGGCTGGCGAGCTTGAAGCCATGCCGGACCACCAGGGACACGACGTCGGCCGATTGCGCGCCGAGCGCCATGCGCACGCCGATCTCGCGCGTGCGCTGGCCAACGCTGTAACTTAAAACTCCATACAACCCGACGGCGGCCAGCAGGAGCGCGAGCCCGGAAAATGTGCCGAGCAGCATCATGGTGAGCCGTTGCGTGGAAATGCTGGAACGGAACACTTCGTCCATGGTGGACAGGTCGAAGATTGGCAGATCGGGCGCGAGCTCGGCCATCGCGGAACGCACCGAGGCGATCAGCGCCGGCGCCCCAACGTCGGTGCGTACCACGAAACCCTCGCTCCACGGCTGATGCTGCGTGTGCGGGATATACGTTTGCTCCCGGGTCGGATCGCCGAGGGTGTAGTTCTGGATGTGCGCGACGACACCCACGATTTCGAGCCAGTCAGACCCCTGTTCCGGCGGACGACTCTTATAGACGATGCGCTTGCCGATTGGATTTTTGCCGTGAGCGAAGTTCTTTTCTACGAAGAGCGTATCGACGATGATCACCTTCGACGAATGCTCCGTGTCGCGCTGATCGAAGCCGCGTCCAGCGACGAGCGGGATTCGCATCGTCTCGAGATAATCACCGCTGATTTGAATTCGCTCGGCCGATGGAGAGCGTCCCCTCTCCGGCAACGGCGCGCCTTCCACGTAATAGCCCTCTTGGTTGCCGCTGTTTTGATAACCGCCGCTGAGCGGGAGTGGGTCGATGAAGGCGACGTGCGTTACGCCCGGTACCGCGGCAAGACGCGTGAGCGCGCGTTCCAGCATGGCGATGCGGGCGGTCGCTGTTGCGTAGGCGTCGCGCGGCAGATCCCAGCGGAAAGTAACGATGCGTTCCGTGCCAAATCCCGGATCCGCCCGGTAGAGCTTGTCGAGCGTGCGCAGCATCAAGCCGGCGCCGATCAGAAGCACGCAGGTGAGGGCGAACTCGACGACGATCAACCCGGAGCGCCAGCGGTTGCGGCCGCCGCTGCGGGGACCCTGCGCCAGCGTCTCGCGCAAATCTTGTTTCGCCACGTGCACGGCCGGCACGAGCCCGAAGACGACGCTGTTGAGCACGCTAGCAGCGACCGCGAAGGCAAGCACCCAACCGTTCAACTGAACCTGGTCGATGCGCGGAATGTTGGCCGGCAACACGGCGCGCAGCCCTTCAAGCGCCCACTGACCCAGGACGAGTCCTCCGACGCAGCCAAGCGCGCCGAGCAGCAGGCTCTCGACGAGCAATTGGCGCACGATACGTCCGCGGCCGGCGCCAAGCGCGGCCCGCACGGCGAACTCGCGCGCGCGGCCGTGCGCGCGGGCGAGTTGCAGGTTTGCGACGTTGGCGCACGCAATGAGCAGCACAAAGCCGGCGGCGCCGAGCAGCACGTAAAGCATCCGACGCACCTGCCCGAAAGCCATGTCAGTGAGCAATTCCACGGTCGTGGAATTGCCCGTATTGGTTTCTGGATGCTCGTGCGCAAGTTGGGCGGCGATGGCGAGCATCTCGCGGCGCCCCGCCTCCACCGTGAACCCCGGCTTCAAGCGCGCGATGGCGGAGAGTCCCGGGTGGTGGTCGCGCTGCTGATAAGTCGGTTGATCGGCGGACAGGCCGACCGGCTCCCACACCTCCGTCCGGGGAGTTGGCAACTGCATCCCATTCGGCAACACGCCGATGATCGTATAGGGGCGCCCGTTGAGTTGAATCGATTCGCCAATCGCCGAATCGCGACCGCCGAAGCTGCGATGCCAGAGGCTCTCGCGGATGAGCACAGTGCGTTCGGCGCCCGGCTTATCATCGCCGGCCGTGAAAAGGCGTCCGCGCAGCGGCCGAACCTTAAGGGCAACGAACAAGTCGTGCGTCGCCATGGCGCCCGAGATGCGCTCGGCCCGGCCCACGCCCGTGAGGTTGAATGACTGCTCGCGCACGACGCCTATCGCGCTAAAGCTCTGCTGGCGCTCCCGCCAATCGAGGAAGTTCGGGTAACTCACTGACATGCCCGGCACCTGCTCCGACCACTCGCGGATGAACATCAGTTTCTCCTGTTCGGGAAACGGCAGCGGCTTCAGCAGCACGCCGTAAACGACGCTGAAGATCGCGGTGTTCGCGCCGATGCCAAGCGCCAGCGCGAAGACCGCGATGATCGTGAACGCGGGATTCTTCAAAAGCTGTCGAATGGCAAAGCGGAGATCGTTCATGGAAAAGTCTTCATTCCGCGCGGAGGGTTACGATGGGATCGATGCGTGAAGCGCGTCGCGCCGGAATCCAGCAGGCGAGAATTGTCGCTGCCGCGAGAAGAATGCTAACACCGGCATAGATCACGGGATCAACTGGTTTGACCTCGAAGAGAAAACTTCCCAGCACACGCGACAACGCCAGTGCGCCCGCGAGGCCGATGATCAATCCAAGCCCGAGGAGCCGCGCGCCCTGACCCAAAATCAAAGCGCGGATGTTGCCGCGCGTTGCGCCGAGCGCGAGACGCAGGCCGAGTTCGGGCAAGCGCTTGATGGTAGTGTAAGCGAGAAGTCCGTACAACCCAATGGTGGCGAGCGTCAGGGCGAGACCGGCGAAGATGGAGAAGAGAAAACTGAGCAGACGTTGCGTGCCCCACGTTTCCTGGACGCGGTCCAACATTGGACGCGCGTCGAATACCGGTTGGGCGGGATCGATCGAGCTGACGACGTCGCGAATCGATTTTTCGAGTGAGGCTGCGCTCGCGCCGGAACGAACGAAAAGATCGAGACTCGTTCGCTGCGCCTGGGCCATCGAACAATAAATCACCGGCAGCGGCGCCATCTCGTCGATGGCGTGAAATCGCATTCGCGCAACGACGCCGACGATCTCCGACATCACATAACCTTCTTCGTCGTTGCCGGCATCAACCGACATGCGCTTTCCGATCGGGTCTTCGCCCGGAAAGTATTGCTCCGCCATTGCCTGATCGATGATTACGACGCGCGGCGAATCTTTCGTGTCCCGCTCGTTAAATATGCGACCGCGAAGAAGTGGCGCTTTGAATGTCGCAGAATAATCGCCGGTGATGACTTCGAGATCGGCCGACGGCATGTTGCTGGGCGACGGCGTCGGCACACCTTCGCGAACGAATCCAGTCTGCCACCCGCCCATCAATGGCGAGTTCGAGCCGATCCCCACACTTTGAACGCCGGGAAGTTGGCGTACGCAATCGAGCAGTTCTTTGGTAAACGTGACCACTTTCTCGCGACTGGAATAGGATTTCCACGGCAGCTCGAGTCGCGCGGTCAAAAGACCGCGGGGCTCGTAACCAAGCTGAAGCGATTGCATCTGCGAAAAGCTTTTTAGAATGAGACCGGCGGCGACGAGCAATGTAAGGGTGAGTGCGATCTCGCCGATGACGAGCCAATCACGCGCGCGTTTGACCGATGGTGGATCGCCGCTTCCGGCCGAACCCGTTTTTAGCGCGAGTTGAACGTCCGTGCGCGAGGCCTGCCATGCCGGCCACAATCCGAAAATTATCGTGGTCAGCGATGCAATCAGGAAGGTGAAACTGAGGACCGGGAGATCGAAGGAAATTTGTTGGAATCGAGAAACGCCTTCCGGACCCAAGGCGATTAAGGCGTCGCGCATCCAAATGGCAATGAAAAATCCGAGCGCTCCGCCAAGTAACGCGATCAGGAAACTTTCGAGAAGAAGCTTGCGAATAATCTGTCCACGAGTGGCGCCAACCGCACTGTGAATGGCGAACTCTCTTGCGCGCGCGGCGCCGCGGGCGGCGAATAAATTGGCGAGATTCGCGCAAGCGATGAGCAGAACCAGGCCGACCGCGCCAAGCAGCAATTCGAGATTTGTTCGGTACTTGCCGACGAGATTTTCGAGCAGCGGTGTGACAACGACCCAAACTTTGGTGTTGGTGTCAGGATACGTTTTCTCCAAACGCGCGGCGATGCCTTTCATCTCGGTGCGCGCTTGATCGACAGTCACGTCCGACTTGAGTCGGCCCCACACGAACATCATCGGGTGATGCGAACGATCGAGCCACGCTGGATTGTTGCTCCTTCGCATCAATGAAAACCACGCGTCCGTGTCCTGTGGCGACGTCATCTGCGGCGGCATGACGCCGATGATGGTGAAGTTCTGATCGTGTAGGTTGATCGAGCGACCAATCGCAGCAGGGTCGCGATTGAACGCGCGTTGCCAGAGACGGTCGCTGATCACGACGACTGGCGGCGCGCCGACCTTATCTTCGTCTTCGCCGAAGGTACGGCCGAGTTCAGGTCGCAGGCCGATTGTGTTGAAAAAATTCCGCGTCACCGATGCGCAGGATACGCGTTCGGGTTCGCGACCAGGAATGCCGCTAAGATTTCGCGATTCCTTGTGGGTGGCCGCGAGATGTTCAAAAACCGTATTGTCATTTCGCCAGTCGAAATAATCGGGTAGCGCAACGGAATAATCCTGGCCCCGTCCGGACGATTCGTTTAACACCATGATCCGGTCGGCGTTCGGATAAGGCAGCGGCTGGAGCAGAACCGCGTTGACGACGCTGAAGATGGCGGTGTTTGCGCCAATGCCGAGCGCCAGCGTAAGAATTGCGACGGCCGAAAATGCAGGATTCTTGAAAAGCTGCCGGAAGGCAAAGCGAAGATCGTTCATGTTATTCCGTGCGCAAAGCTTGAATGGGATCGACAGCCAGGGCGCGCCGTGCCGGAAGGAGGCAAGCAAGCAGCGCAACCCCCGTAAAGAGCAATGAAATCGAGACAATAGTTGCCGGGTCGGTCGAACTCACTCCGAAAAGCAAATTCGCGAGCAATCGCGTAAGACACCAAACGGCGCCCAAACCGATCGCAACGCCTAACAGTGTGAGCTTCAGCCCCTGGCCGAGGATGAGTTTGAGCACGTGTGTGGGCCGCGCTCCAATCGCGACGCGCAAACCGATCTCGGCCGTTCGTTGCGAGACCGAATACGCCATCACCCCGTAAAGCCCGAGCGTGGCGAGCAAAAGACCTGACGCAGCCAGCAAGCTCATCAAGATCGCACCGAAACGTTCGGTCACGAGAACGCCGCTGAGATTTTCGTTCATGGTCATGACGTTCGAAATCGGCTGATCGGGATCGATCGCGTGGACCGCTTCGCGTACCGCTGCAGTCGCGCTCGCTGGATCGCCGCTCGTCCGCACCACCAGGTTTAATGGAAAATTATTTTCTGATTGCGCGTACGGCACGTACCAAACCGGACGGTTAATCCGGTAATTGAAGAGATCTTCTTTTACGTTTTTGATGACACCGATCACAGTCATCCACGGAAAATTCTGATCGCTCCGAACACGCTTGATTCTTTTGCCGAGCGGATCTTCCACAGGCCACGCTTGACGCGCCAATTCTTCGCTGATCAGAACCACGGGCAAACGGTCGGCGCGATCGCCATCATCGATCAGCCTGCCCTTAATCAAGGTCACACCAACTGTCTTCAAATAATCCGGACTAACGAGACGATGCGACGTAATGGGAACGTCGTTTGGATTCGGGCGCGGCCGGCCTTCCACGTCGAAGACCGAGTCGTAGGCAATTTCGCGCTCAAGTGGAATGTTCGTTGTTGTGCCTGCGGAGATAACGCCGGGCAAATTCTTAACGCGCTCAAGCACTTGGTCGGCAAACGCCACGCGCTGTCGGTGCTCTGAATATTTCGACGTCGACAATATCATCTTCATCGTCAGGAGATGGTCCGGCCTAAATCCAAGGTCGACATGTTGAAGCCGGTTGAAGCTCTGCAACATCAATCCGCCCGCAACCAGGAGAGTCATCGCGACCGCGATCTCCGCGACGATGAGAACATTAAGCCATCGGCGAGCGGGCGCGCCAGCGCCGATTCTTTGATCGCCCTGCTTAAGATGCGGCATCACGTCGCGTTCGCCGGCGCTTTTCAACGCCGGAATCAATCCGAAGATCACGCCGGTCGCGAGCGTCACGAGGAGGGCAAAACTCAATACGCGTCCGTCAATTCTGAAATTGTGGAAGAAGCTGGCGAGCGAAATACCCTGAATCGGATTCATCGCGGCGAGGACCGGCACGATCCAATGCGCGAGCAGCAAACCGCCCACCCCGCCGAGCACCGCCAGCAACATGCTTTCGGTGAGAAGTTGCCGGACCAATCGCCATCGGCTTGCGCCCAGCGCGCGTCGCAGCGCGAATTCGCGGGCGCGCGTAATGCCGCGCGCGAGCTGAAGATTCGCCACGTTTGCGCAACAAATGAGCAGCAGAAATGTCACTCCGGCCATGAGCGCGAAAAGCGCTTTGTTAACCTTGCCGGCCAGGTCGCCGAGCAATTCTTGCCGTAGCCAAATCAGCTTGACGGTCCATCCGCGCCGCAATTGCGGATACTCATGTTCTAATTGGCGCGCGATCGATTTCGATTCCGCATCCGCCTTTTCGATACTGCTGCCAGGCCGGAGCTTCGCCACAACTTCATACATAGGCGCTGCGCGATCGGCCAATGGCAAACTGTCGATGTTAGTTTGCAGCGGCACCCAAATTTCGGCAGCCGCGGGTAGATCAAATCCCGGCGGCATCACGCCAATGATCGTGTGACTGCGACCTTCGAGGTTCAGCGTTTGGCCGATGATGCTCGGGTCGCCTCCGAAATGTTTTTGCCAACGTCCGTAACTGATCAAGGCGACCGCAGCACCGCCGGGGCGGTCTTCTGCGTTGGTAAAACCGCGACCGAGAATTGGTTTAACTCCAAGAGTGGTTAGATAATCAGCCATGATGGACGCGCCTCGTGCCCGCTCCGGTTCGCCGCGTCCGGTCAAGTTGAAGGAGCGTTGCATCGCCGCGCCCATGCTCGAGAAGCAATGATTTCGCTCCTTATCGGCCGCAAACTCCAGAAGCGACGAGCCAAACGGATCGAATCCTTCACGCATCGCAATGCTGAAAACCAATCGATCTAAATCCTCTAGGGGCAGCGGACGCAGCAGGAGTGTGTTGATCGCGCTAAAGATGGCCGTGTTCGCGCCGATGCTCAAAGCCAGCGCGATCACCGCAATCAAACGCGGCGCGCGGGAAGCAAACACGCGAGCAGCGCTGCCGCACCGAGAATCGCAACCGTCGCAGTGAGCACCAGCGGATTGTGCGCTGAGATTTGGTAAAGCTGCGATGTCAGCAATCGTCCGAGCGCAAGCGCCGCTAGTAATCCCGCGGCCAATCCGACGACCACCGGTTTCATTCCCTGCGCCGCGACCAGCCGCAGCACGTCCATCATTTGCGCGCCCAGTGCCATGCGCACACCAATCTCACCGGCGCGTTGCTCCACGGTGTAAGCCACCGCGCCATAAATTCCAACGGTTGCCAGCAGCAACGCCACGCCTGCGAAAATGCCGAGCAACCACATCATCAGTCGCGCTTGACCAAGCGCTTGCGCAACAATTTTGTCCATCGCTTGGGGAATAGCGATCGCCAACCCGGGATCGACCGTGTTGAGCGCCGACTGCACCACTTTAGTCACTGCATCCTCTCTTAGCGTGCTCCGCACCGCGATCACCGCGAACTGAAAATTCTCCTGGGCCCACGGACGGTAAATTTCCACCTCGTCCGGTTTCGCTATGCTCCGCGTCCGCACGTCGCCCACGACGCCGATGATTTCCGCCGGTATACTCCCACTCGAGACCAGCAGCGTCTTGCCGATCGGATTCTCGTTTCCAAAAACTTTCCGCGCGCCGGCCTGACTGATCAGCATCACGTTCTGATGATCGGCCATGTCGTGCTGGTCGAAATCGCGTCCCGCCAAAATGGGAATGCCCCAGGTTTTAAAATAATCCGGAGCGATATTGTGGCTCGCGGCCGAGGCACGCTTGTCCAGCGGCAAAATTTCCCCATCCGGGCGGGTGTAAAGCGCGTTGCTGGCGGCGGCGGCGATCAACGGAATGTCCGCGCTGATCGTGGCGCTTTGGAGACTTGGAATCCGCTGCAACGCCGCGAGAGTTTTTTCCACGAAACGCTGGCGGGTGGCGACATCGGGATATGGCGCTTGTGGCAACGTGACCAGGCCGATCCACATATTTTCGGGACGGAACCCAATGTTCTGCCGGCTCAACTGCACAAAGCTGGTGATGAGCAAGGCCGCGCCGGCGAGCAGCGTGACCGACAGTGCGACTTGCGCGCCGACCAAAATTTTGCGGAACCGGTGCTGCTTGACGCTCCCACTCGATCCGCGCCCCCCTTCTTTCAATCCGTCAACCAAATCGGCCCGCGAACTTTCCAGGGCCGGATAAATTCCCATGGCCACGCCTGTTAAGATCGACAATACAACCGTGAACTCGAGCACGGGAAGCGAAAGACCGATAGTAGTCTCGGGGTCGAACGGAAGAAAATTCGCCGCCATTTTCGGCACGAGCGGCACTAACTGCCAGGCCAGCCCGGTGCCAACGACTGCTGCGAGAATGCTCACGAGCAAACTTTCGAAAATAAAGAGTCGCAACACGCTCGCGCGCGATGCGCCCAACGCCATGCGCAGCGCGATCTCGCGCCGCCGGCCGGTGAACCGCACGAGCAGAAGATTTGCAACGTTGCTGCACGCAATGAGCAATACGAACGCCACTGCCGCCAGCAACGTGGCGAAGGCAGGCCGCAGATTTCCGACGACATCTTCTGGGAGGGTTTTGAGAGACATGGTCGATGAGCTGTCGATCTTGTCCGGATACTGCGCGCGATAACTTTGCTCGAGCGGCGGCAACGCGGCCCGCGCCTGTTCGATTGTCATCCCCGGTCTCAAGCGCCCGATCACGCGCAGAAAACCGCTGCCGCGCATCATTCGTTCGTACGAAATCCCGGGAACCACGTATGGCTTCGTTGTCCAGATCTCCGCATTCGGTCCGATCCAGGAGAATGGCAAGTTCGGCAACACGCCCACGATCGTGTGCGGGACGCCGTCGAGCGTGATGCTGCGGCCGATCACATTAGCGTCGCCCCCGATGCGTTTCTGCCAAAAATTTTCGGTCACCATCGTCACGTCGGCGGTCTCTTCTTCCTCCGGCAAAAAATTGCGGCCGCGGATCGGCTGCACGCCGAGGACGTCGAAGTAGTTCGACGTCACTTTCCCGCCGAAAAGCTGAACGGCATCGCCCACTCCAGTCAAAGTGAACGGGATGATGTTTTCGCCGGCGAATCCGTCGAAAATCTTTTGGGCCGCGCGGAAATGTTGAAAGCGCGGCATCGAGACCGCGAGTTCCAGCAAATTGCGCTCCCGCGCATTCGAGTACATGTGCACGACGCGTCCCGGCTCTTTGAATGGAAGGCCGCGCAAAAACAGATCATTGATCAAGCTGAAGATGGCAGTGTTGAGCCCGATCCCCAGCGCCAGCGTGATCACCGCGAGTACTGTGAAGCCGGGCGATTTGCGGAGTTGGCGTAGGGCGAACTTTAAATCATTCATCGATATTCCTGAGGTGCGATGCCTCGCTTGATAGGGATTCGTTCAGGATGTTCATCACTGGTCATGTAAGGCTTGGGCTGGGTCGATGCGTGTCGCGCGCCATGCTGGCAAAAAACACGCAGTCAGGGCGGCGATTGTGATGACTACGAACGCCAACCCGAACGCTACGGGGTCGCGCGGACTTACTTTATAGAGCAGATCGCCGAGCAGTCGGGTCACTGCCAGCGCAACGAACGCGCCCAAGGCAACGCCGCCTGCGGTTAGGATAACCCCACGCGACATTATCAACCGCAACAGATCGGTTGCGCCTGCGCCGAGTGCCATCCGCAGTCCTAACTCGCGCGTGCTCTGCGAGACAACGTACGACATCACGCCATAGAGACCAATTACTGCTAGCAGCAACGCCAGTCCTCCAAACACTGCGAGAAGTGTTACCGCGAGTCGTTGCGTATAACTCATCTGGTCCACTTGTTCTTGCATGGTGATCGTGTCTAGCGGCGCCAGATTCCGATCTAGCGCGTGGACTTCTCGTGCCAGCGCAGTGAGGATCGCGGCGGGACTCTGTCGTGTCCGGATGATCGGGCCGCATTGCACGGAAAAATTCTGGCGCAGCGGTACGTAAAAAAACGGCTGCGGCGTTTCTAACTTTGTGCGGTAGTTCGAATTTTTGGCAACACCGACCACCTGCATCCATCGATCCTTGACCTGGAGCCGCTGGCCAACTGCATCCTTCCCCGGCCAGTACTTCGCAGCCATCGTTTCATTCACCACCGCAACAAGTGGAGCATTTTCGTCATCAGCCCGCATGAACTCGCGGCCGGAGACAAGCGGGATGCCAATCGTGGCGAAATATCCTTCGCCTACTTCATTGTAATCCGCTGCCGGTTGTTCATCGGGCGCAGGCTGATAGCTATCAACTGCGATCGGAGCAGAAGAATAATTGCGATAGCTAAATGGCCTGACTCGTGAGAACGCGACCGATTCGACGCCAGGCAACACCCGAAGGCGATTTAATAGCTCATCGTTGAAATTCTTAGCGCGCTCCGCATTGTATCCGGCCGAAAACAAATCGATCGACGACAGGACCACGCCTTGCGTCGAAAAGCCGGGGCTGGCATTCTGAATTCGTTGCAAGCTTTGCATGAGCAGACCCGTTCCGGCGACTAAAACAAAGCTTAGAGAGACCTGGACCAGAACTAAACTTGAGCGAAGCCACGAACCTCCACGACTGCCGACAACACCGCTCGATTCGGACTTCAAGGCGCTGGCAAGATCGACCTTGCTAGTTTGGATTGCTGGAGCCAGCGCGAACAACAGTGTCGAGACAAGGCAAACTCCGGCGCTGAGCGTCAACACCCGCCAATCGATTTGGCCCGGATAATTCACGATGATCCCGGGCGGCTGAGTCGGGAACGCCAATACGAGCGCGTTGCGGCACCAGTATGCGACCACGATGCCACCGGCGGCGGCAAGAATGGAGAGAATTAGACCCTCGGTGAACAGCTGCTTCAACAGCCGGCCGCGCCCGGCACCAAGCGCCATACGGACTGTCATTTCATGACGTCTCAGCAATGACCTAACGAGGAGCAGATTGCCCACGTTCGCGCATGCGATGAGAAGCACGAAAACCACGACGGCAACCGCGATTTCGAGTGTGGGCAGCATGTTTGTAGCCTGATTGAATGGCGTCTTCCACAAGCTTCGATGTCAATCGTGATGTTGCGCAGGACGTAAAAGAATTTTTGTTTCGCCAGCGGATATCGTCGCTCGACGCGTTGAAGCTTGACCATTGTTTTGGTGTTCATTCGTAACGGAGCGCCTCGACCGGGTTCAATCGCGCCGCCCGACGCGCCGGTAACCAGGTCGCGACGAGTGCGGCAGCGGCGAGTAATATCGGCGCAATCGTAAAGGCTACCGGATCGAGCGGGCTGACTTCATACAAAATCCCGCTGAGTATTTTCCCAGTCGCCGCAGCGAGAAGAAGGCCAAGCGCGATGCCGCTAAGAAGCATGATCGAGCCCTCGCGCATGATCAATCGCAACACCATCCCGGGCTGCGCGCCAAGTGCCATGCGGATCCCGATCTCGCGTGTTCGGCGCGCGACCGAATAAGCTTTGACGCCGTAGAGGCCAACTACGGCCAGACCAAGCGCAAGTCCCCCAAAGATGGAGAACAAGGCCGCGCCGGCGCGAACAAGCCAGAGGTCCAGGTTCGAATCAAGATACTGGGCAAATGTTTGCAACGAAATGATCGGGATTGCGGGATCGACATCGCGCACGGTGCGTCGTAGCAAATCGGCCGTGATGGCTTCGTTTCCGTCGGCGAGTGAACGGAACCGAACAAAAAAAGAAACGTCGCTTTGGAATCCACGCGCGAACGGCAAATAGATCGAGCCGTCCGGCTCTTCGTTTTTAAAAAGATCGTGGCGGGTTACGGGCACGATGCCGACTATTTCGATTGCCTCTTCGGGCTTTTCATCGGCGCTCTTCGCTACCGATGTATTTTCGCCCGCATATTGAATCCATTGCCCAAGCGCGTCACCATCCGGCCAAAGTTTCCTGGCAAGAGCTTCATCAATGATGACCACCCTTGGACCAGGTCGCGTTGCTTCCGCTTCGGTGAACGCGCGACCACGGAGGATCGGCAGTCCAACAGTCGAAAAATAATCCGCCCCCACGCTGTTCCAGGCCGCTTTAAAGGCAAGGCCTTCGGCAGCCGTCGCCGGCTTGGCCTCTGGACCGGAATTGACACCGGCGCGTTGCACATTTTTGTCTGACGAAGTTATCCCGAACGGAACCGTCGCAGAGATGCTCACGTGCTCTACACCCGGCAGCGCCGCCAGCCGCTCGTTCAAATTCTGATAAACTTCCTGCGCGCGTTTTGCTTCGTAACCGGCCAGGCTCGCATCGACTTCGAGAAGATAACTTGAGCCCGGCTTTAATCCGGTATCGACAGACGCGGCTTTGCCTGCGCCGCGAATGAACAAAGCCGCAGCGGTAAGAAGCGCGAGCGAGAACGCGATTTGCACGACGACGAGCGGGTTGCGCGGCAAAAGTTTCCAGCGACGACGCACGACATCTTCCCCGGCATGTTCCTTCAGATCGGTCACCAGTGCGCTGCGCGAAATTTTCAAGGCCGGCCCGAGCGCAAACATGAGTGTGCCAAGCAGGCAAAATCCGAATGTTGCAACCAAAATTGCGGGGTTCGCTCCGCTCGACCAAACAATGTCGAGCGGCATCAGCTTGCGCATTGAGCCAACCAGCAGATCGGACGACCACAGTCCAAGAACAAGTCCACCCAAGCCTCCGAGCAGCGCGAGCACAAAACCTTCGGTGAGGAGCTGGCGCACGATGCGCCAACGGCTGCCGCCGAGCGCGAGACGGATTGCGATTTCTTTGCGCCGCGCGGTGCCGCGCGCAAGTAGCATGTTGGCGAGGTTAAGGCAGGCCACAAGGAGGACGACCACCGCCATCCCGAGCAGCAATGGCGCGATCGATTTCAGCTCGTTATCCGCCGCCGGGCTTGTACCCACCGTATTACGCGATACCGGCGTCGCCATGAACGTCTGATCCTTTTGCTCCACTGGGTAGGCTTTTTCCAAATTGGCCGCCAGTCCTTCGAGTGCAGGCTTGGCCGCGGCCGCAGTCATCCCCGGTTTAAGCCGGCCCATGATGCGCAACTGCGTCCCTTTGCGATCGTCCAGGGTGGTCTTGTTCTTCGATCCAAAATCGTTCGCTACCTGATCGTAAACACTCATCGGCAACCAAACCTCCGGCGACAAAACCTGCATCGTGCCGACGAAACCCTTCGGCGTGATCCCGACGATCGTGAACGGCCGGCCGTTGATAAGTAACTGCGAGCCGAGCACGCTTGGATCGAGGTCGTGCTTCCGCCAGTAACTGTAACTGACGATCGCAACCGATGTGTTGCGGCCGGGCGTTTCCTCTTCCGGAACAAATGCGCGGCCTCGCGCCAGCGGGACACCGAGCACAGAAAAATAGTTCCAGCTGACGATGGCGGCGAACGCGCGACGAGTATCGCCTTTCTGGCCGACACCGATCAACGCGAGATTGAAACTCATTGCGTCGCTGAAGACCGTGTTCTGCTCGCGGATGTCGAGATAAGTCGGATAAGAAAACCCGCGGAAGGCTTTCGGATTTTTCTTGTCTTGGGAAAAGAGCTGCACCATTTCGTGAGGCTTGGCGTAAGCTGGCGGGGCAAAGAAAAGCGTGTTCACCAAGCTGAACATGGCCGTATTCGCACCAATCCCGAGCGCGAGCACAATCACCGCCGCGATCGTGAATCCCGGCGATTTGCGAAGTTGGCGCAGAGCGAACCGGAGATCATTCATATCACTCTGTGCGCAAAGCTTCGATTGGATCGACGAGCGTCGCGCGGCGCGCCGGAATCAAACAAGCGAGCAGCGCCGCGAATGCCAGCACGATGGCGGTCGCGCCGAGCAACAATGGATTGTGCGGCGAAATCTGATACAACTGCGCCGTGAGCAGGCGGCCGACCGCGAATGTTGCGGCCAATCCGATAATCAAACCAAGGAGGACCGGATTCATCCCCTGCCGCACGACCAGACGCAAAACATCCTGCGTCTGAGCGCCAAGCGCCATGCGCACGCCAATCTCGCCGGTGCGCTGTTCGACGGTGTAAGCGACGGCGCCGTAAATTCCAACGACCGCGAGGAGCAAGGCGATGCCGGCAAAAACACCGAGCAGCGCCATAGTCAACCGCTCTTGGCCGAGCGATTGCGCGACGATCGCATCGAGCGTGTCCGGTTGCAGAATCGGCAATCCATTGTCGACCTTGTTCAGCGCCGCGCGCACAATTCCCGCCGTCGCCTCGGGTTTGGTTGCACTGCGTACGACGACGTTGAGAAACGGAGTGCTCCGCTGTGGCCAGGGTCGATAGAATTCGACGTCGTTCGCCTTGGCGAGTTGTTGTGAACGGACGTCACCGACTACGCCCACGACTTCCGCCTGAAGTCCATTGCCGTTGTCAGTGCCGAAAAGCATTTGGTGGCCGATCGGATTCTCGTTCGGGAAAAGTTTCTTCGCGGTCGAGTTGCTCAGAATCACCACCAGCGGTTGATCCAGTTTATCCTTTTCGGTGAAATCACGGCCGGAAAGGAGCGGAATCCCCAGCGTGCGAAAATATCCGGGCGAGATGCTCCGGGTCAGCCCGAGCGGCCGCCGGTTTACCGGCACAGGGTTTCCATCCGCGCGCGCATAAGGCGATGACGAGGAATTTCCGGAGAGCGGAACGGCGTCCACGATTGAAACGGCTTCGACGCCAGGAGCGGTCTGCAATTCAGTCTGCAATCGTTGCGCGAAGCGTTCACGCGATGCGGGATCGGGATATTGCGCCGGCGGTAAACCGATGCCGCCGGTCCACACACGTTCCGATCGAAACCCCGCTTCCTGCCGGCTGAGCCGGACAAAACTTGAGACCAACATCGCCGCGCCGGCCAACAGCACGACCGATAATCCGACTTGCGCCGTCACCAAACCGCGACGGAAGCGATGTTGACCGCGGCTGCCACTTGTGCCGCGTCCGCCTTCCTTGAGCCCATCGACCAGATCGGCGCGAGAACTTTGCCACGCCGGATAGAGACCCATCAGCAGACCAGTGATAAGTGACAGTCCGAGTGTGAAAACGAGCACGGGCCAATGCAATGTTACTCCACCTTCGAGCGGAATGTTTCGCCCGGCCACCTGCGGAACGACCGACACCGTCCAGAGCGCCAAACACAAACCGACGGCTCCCGCGATGACGCTGACTAGCGTACTCTCGAACACGAACAACCGCACGATGCCGCGCCGCTCCGCTCCCAGCGCCATACGCAATGCGATCTCCCGTCGGCGGCCAATGAAGCGCACCAGCAACAGGTTTGCGACATTGCTGCAAGCGATTAGCAACACTGCGCCTACGGCGGCCAGCAACGTCAGGAAAGCCGGACGTAAATTTCCAGTTGCGTCTTCCGCCACCGATACCAGCACCGATGTCCAACTGTTGTCGGCCGTTTCCGGATGTTGCTCGCGATAACTCTGGAACAGGGCCGGCATCGCCGCCTGCGCTTGCGCGATCGTAACACCGGGCTTCAACCGCCCGGTCACACGCATAAAGCTGACGCCGCGCATGAGGCGGTCTTTCGCGAGGCCTGGCGGTTCGAACGGTTTGTTAGCGAAAATCTCTGCGTCGCGGCCAAACCACGAGATCGGCAAATTGGGCAGCACACCCACGATAGTGGTAGGTACACCGTTCAGGGTAATGTTTCGGCCGAGCACCATCGGGTCGGAGTTGAAACGTTTGCGCCAGAAACTTTCCGTCACCAGCACGACGTCGCCTTTAGTGTCTTCCTCCGGAAGAAAATTGCGTCCGAGAATCGGATGGATCCCGAGAAGATCAAAATAGTTTGCTGTCACGTTGCCGCCGAGCAATTGCGCCGGCTCGCCCATTCCGGTCAGGATGTAGCCGTTGCCCCAATCCGCTGCGATGGATGAAAAAACATTTTGCCCGTCGCGATAATGCCAGAACTTCGGCACCGAAAACGGCATCTGCTTCAAGTCGCGCTCCTTCGCCTCGCCGTAGATTCGCACCACACGCTCGGGCTGGGAAAACGGCAAACCGCGCAGGAAAAGATCCTGTATCAAACTAAAGATGGCCGTGTTCATGCCAATGCCGATGGCCAGCGTGATGACGGCGAGCAAAGTGAAGCTCGGCGATTTACGGAGCTGTCGCAGAGCAAATCGAAAATCATTCATGGCAGTTGATTATTGTTCGTTAGGCCGCCATTCGATCTTCGACAACTCGTCCATCAAACAAATGTACTGTGCGTTGTGCATGCTGCGCGAAACGCTCGTCGTGGGTGACCATGCAGATTGTTGCGCCGCCTGCGTGCAATTCTTTGAGCAAGTCCATTACTGCTTCACCATTTCGCGAATCAAGGTTGCCGGTCGGCTCGTCGGCCAACAGAATGGCCGGCCTGCCCGCAAGCGCGCGCGCAACTGCGACGCGCTGTTGTTGTCCGCCTGAAAGCTGGCTCGGCAAATGTTTTGCGCGATGCGCCATACCGACACGCTCCAGCGCCTCGGTCGCAAATGACTTGCGGTCGCCTGCAGCCATTCCGCGGTAGGTCAGCGGCAATTCGACGTTCTCAAAGACGGTGAGATCGCCGATTAAATTAAAGCTTTGGAAAATAAAACCGATTTCGCGATTCCGAATCCGCGCACGCTCTGCAAAGGACAGATTGGCAACTTCGTTTTCTTTTAACGAATAGCTGCCATCAGAAGGCGTATCGAGCAGGCCAAGGATCGACAACAGGGTTGTCTTGCCGCACCCCGATGGTCCAGCGATTGAAACGTACTCGCCGGTGCGAATATCGAGATGGATTCCGGAAAGCGCATGGGTTTCTACTTCATCGGTCAGGAAGACCTTTGTCACAGCATGCAGTCGTATCAGGGGAGTCGAGCCATTTGTCGTAGGAGTCTGAATGGATTCGGTAGCAGTTGATGTTGAATTCATAGGTTTCAGTTTTGTGCTAGTTAAGGCGAATGCGTTCGTGCGCGTCCCACGCGCTGGTATCGGAGAGAATCACCTGATCCCCCGGCTGAAGACCGCTTAGGATCTCA
>WNGL01000227.1_pt1 | contig 73383 bp, 82 predicted proteins | sample 5400591 | NCBI WGS metagenome assembly WNGL01 (sample SAMN13153377, study PRJNA577476) | soil metagenome | isolation source: 80 cm soil or saprolite under Garry oak tree replicate 1 | place: USA:California | collected 2016-06-15 | reverse complement strand
CGCATCTTCCAGAACTTCACCTGTGACCCGGCCCGTCATAACTGCTTTTGACCAAGCCCTAGAATAATCGCCCGTTGCCCGGGCCTCGGCATACTCGGCCTCTGCTTTCCGTCTAGCCATTCTTCTCGCCTCTAACGTCGTCCTCTTCATCGGGTTTGCTGGGCCATCAAACACGAAAACGGGGCTCATCGCGTATTCCGTGATCAGCCTACTCGTCCAGCTAAGAAGCCCCATGAGGTGAGAGGTTGCACGGCCGGAATTATCGGTAAACAGAGTCCCATCCGGCCTCCTGACTAAAGCCAGGAAACGGTGAAGCTCGATGCTAGCGTCTACTGCGAAAGACCTCGTCTTCAGAGCCTTCAGACTCGTGCTCCCTCTTCAGAATGGGAGTGAGTAAGACACCCAGCGTACCCACCTACTGGGGGCACAGTGGGCTGGCCGATTCTTAAAGTTCCAAGGGGTGGAACCTTGCGTGTCTGAAGAAAAAAGCAGCCCGGCTATGAACTGCCCAGTCCTCCCGCTTGGGAGGGGGCCTTTTTCTCTGGGACTAAGAGGGACGGTTAGTTGTTGCCCGGCGCTGAAGGTTCGGGAGGAGCCTGCGGATTATAGGGCTCCTGTGGAAACACGTAGGGAGATTCGTGAGTTGGCTTCGATGTTTCACGGTGCGAGGTGTGATGGGCTGAGTCCGAACTTGTAGGGCTATTGTTCGGGGTGTGGGTAGAGGGTGTGTGAGTTTTAGGAGTCTGAGCCCTTCGGTTGTTAGTCTTCCTCGGGGTTTTACTGTGTCTATTAGTCTGGTTCGGACTGGTTCGATTCGCCTTGAGTCGCTGAACCTCATGCTTCAAAGTCTCAATCTCTCGAATCGCCTGGTTGAGGTCGGCAGTTAGCTCGGAAGCGAGCTTGTTGAAGACTCGCGCCATCTCCTGAAGTGCCTTCTTGGTCCTCGTCGGAGTAGTTGGCATGTCTCAAGCCTTAGGCCAGCCCCGCTCTAAGCATGGTGTAACCTGAAGGGTTGTCTTTAGAGGAACATCTCAAACGGGCCGAGCATCAACAGCTTGATTACCAGACTTTACAGGTGCTAACCAGTACTCTAGCGTTGATTACTCCCGATTTTCTCCTGACCGTAGTCCTCATTCCTTCTAGGATCAATCAGAATTATCGGAGCACTTGGCGGCGCGACCCTGATTGCGTTCGCCATCCTGCAGCTGGCACAGGCTAGAACGAAAATCGACATGAACGTTCAACCTCCGAGCAAATGGGACAAGAGGTCCGGCGTCCTCGTGGGTCTGGTTTTCACGGCGATAAACCCCTTCTTCATAATCTGGTGGGCGACTGTGGGCTCACTTCTCGTAGCTCAGGCCTTGAGACTCGGGGCCTTCATAGGGGTCCTAGCAATGTTCGGCGCCCACATTTGGATGGATTATGCGTGGCTTGGGGGAACAGCTAGCCTCGCCAGCCGGGGAAAGTTCTTCCTCGGAAAATGGTACAGAATCCTTCTGTTCACATTCGGTCTGGGAATGCTCTACTTTGGAGCCGAGTTCCTCCTGACCAGCATCACTTGACGATACACGCGGCTAGGAAAATCGGGAAAACCGAAGCTCCGCCGACTATCCTACGATTCACCCGTCGGGCTATTCCGCGTCAAGAGTTTAGAAGAAAAATGGGACGAAGACTGAAGCAACTACCCGGGTGTCTATTAGTCCTTCTTGCCCAGGTTGTGCCTCTTGATATATTGCCAGAGTCTCTTAGTCATCTCGGAGGGGGAAATCTTCTGTCCTTCCCTTCCACCCAGAACAGTGGCCAGGGGAGAGTCCAGTTCGATACCATAGCCCCCGAAAGGCGCCTTCTTACTTACCGTCAACTTCACCTCCCGAGAACCTACTGCCACAACCTCGGCAATGCTCCGGAAAATCCACAGTGTAACTGTCGAGATGAACAGTCTCGTTACAAGGCCGCCCCAGCAAACGACAGTTCAAACCTGAGATCAGCGCTATTCGTGGATGTACGAATCAATGGCCGAGTTCGGTACTATAGTTCAGCCAAATGACGACACTTGCTAGGCCTTCTGAGAATGGAAAGGCCCTGAGACATGACTCTAGGTCGAACAGTGCATATATGACGCTGAACCAACGAACTTCCTTGCTGGGGTTTGGTGCGTGGAACAGCCTAGAATAGACGTCGATGCTGCGAATTTCCGGTTGATGATCATTACAAGCTTCCTGGTGGCGAGCACCACAGTCCTCCTTACCCTCAACGTGTCAATCATCAGGCAGAGCGCACTAGCTGGAACGTTGGGACCCGTAGAATGGCTTCTCGCAGCGTCCATAGCTCTGATGCTTCTACCATCCCTCATCATGCTATTGTTCTCGTCCGTGATGCTTGTAACCATGTACCTGGCTCCGTTTGCCCAAAACGAAAAACTGGGGGTAATTTCCAAGGCTAGGACCTCCCTCGGTGTTTCATCGATTCTGATTCTGACTTCGTTCGGTTCAACCTTTCTTGTTAGTTTTGGCCTAGATTCGCCCGGCGCTTGGTTTTTCGGGAGTGTGGGTTACGGAAGCGGAATATTTTGGGCTGTGTTGAGGGGTTACTATCTAACAAGGTTCGTGCATCCCAGACAGCACCCGACAAACGATTGAGTTGTACATAGCTGCGGTCGTCGGTTCCTAGTCTTCTACGGGCCAGAGGCCTTGCGTTATCAGTTCTACGAGGTTCTGGTCCGGGTCGCGGAAATAGATTGAGTGTCCCCCTGCGGGCCAGTCAACCTCCGATTCTATGGCCACTCCTTTCTCCCTGAGCCTGACACGCCAAGCGTCGAGGTCAGATTCGTCAACTTGGAAGGCAAAGTGTTGGCTGCCCGAAGCTCCGGTGGGGGGTTTGCTTCTCCTTGAGTGTAGTGTCCGCACTGAACGGAGGAGCGTGCTCTTGCCTGCCTTGAAGAAGACGTGCCGGCCTTCTTGTCTGGTGTAGAGTTCAAGCGAGAGGACGTCCCCGTAAAAACGCTGGGCCTTTTCGAGGTCCTTGACATAGACCCCAGTCTCCACTACCTTGCTTGGTCTCAAGGTTGGACTCATCTTTCGGAAGATCTGAAGGCGCAGCTTCAGGCTACGGGGCCTCTGAAAACGAGGATGATCCTACTACCACATGGGGCCGGTAGGATGTCAAATATTGACTTAGGAACGGCGTCGCTTTGTCTTGCGCCATTCATCATAGTTTCTTTCGCGTCTCACTTGTTACACCTCCAACACTGCAGAAAGTCGTACTCGGCTATGATCGCTAGCTCAGTCCACGTTCCGCAGATTTGACGACCTGTACGAGGTCACGGTATTATGTAAACTATAGGTTCCGGGCTTGCAGCGCGGATCGGGTTACGAAGCCCTTTTTTCTCCTAGAAAAGGGATTCTCGAACGAGTTATAATCCGTAACCAGGCAAAGTTAGCACAATGTCAGAGACAGGCAGCCTTCCCGTCGACACTCGCGTCTGGCCAGCGGCCCGTTACCTTGACCATTACAAACAGTCCATCAGGAACCCCGAGGCATTGTGGGGCGAGATGGGCAGACGCCTCCTGTGGAGGAAGAGCTGGGACAAGGTCCTGAGATGGGACCCGCCTTTCGCCCAATGGTTCGTAGGCGGCGAGCTTAACGCGTCCGAGAACGTCCTGGACAGGCACACAACCACTTGGCGCAAGAACAAGGCAGCCTATCTGTGGGAAGGAGAGCCGGGGGACAGGCGGACAATAACCTATCAGGAAATGTTCCGGTCCACGAACCAGTGCGCAAGCGCTCTCCAAAAACTTGGGGTCAGCAAGGGTGACACTGTTGCACTCTACCTCCCCCTAGTTCCCGAGTTCCCGGTCGCAATGCTGGCCTGCGCCAGGCTCGGCGCACCCTTTACCGCTGTCTTCTCAGGTTTCAGCTCCCGGTCGTTAGCTGAACGAATCCAAGATTGTGAGGCCAAAGTCGTCGTAACAGCCGACGGAGGATACCGCCGGGGAAAGACAGTCAGCCTGAAAGCCGTAGTAGATGAGGCTCTGAAGGACAGCTCAAGCGTTGCACACGTCGTTGTCCTGAGGCGCACTGGGCAGGAAATCACCATGCAGCCTGGCCGTGACCATTGGTGGCATGAAGAGCTCCCCAACGCTTCTACCGAAGTTCCCCCTGTCGCAGTTGAGTCAAACCATCCCTTGTACATCTTGTACACCTCCGGTACTACTGGGAAACCGAAAGGGGTGGTCCACGGTACCGCGGGTTATTTGGCGTACGCCATGGCGACCCAGGAGTGGGTGTTCGACCCGAAGGATGAGGATGTTTACTGGTGCACGGCGGACATTGGATGGGTTACCGGCCATACCTACCTAGTGTTCGGGCCGTTAATGCACGGTCTAACCTGCGTAATGTACGAAGGCGCCCTCGACTTTCCACAACCGGATCGGTGGTGGCAGATCGTGGAGCGTTATGGGGTCAGCGTCCTCTACACTGCACCCACTGCGATCAGGTCGTTGATGCGGCACGGTGACCACTACCCCGGGCAGCACGACCTCAGCAGCCTGCGGCTTCTAGGAACTGTAGGAGAACCGATCAATCCTGCAGCCTGGCAATGGTACTTCAACGTGGTAGGCTATGGACGGTGCCCAATAGTGGACACCTGGTGGCAAACCGAGACCGGGGGAATTCTGATCTCTCCGAGCCCAAAGCTCGGCCTGGTCGCCCTCAAGCCGGGTTCAGCAACCTTCCCACTTCCGGGAATAGAGCCGGACATTGTTGACGAGAAGGGCGAGCCTCTTCCACCTGGAAGGAAGGGGTTCCTGGTAATCCGGAAACCGTGGCCTGGAATGTTCATGACCCTCCACAAGGACCCGGAACGGTACCGTCAAGTGTACTGGACACGGTTTCCGGGCGTCTACTATCCCGGCGACTACGCCCTCAGAGACCAGGACGGATACTTCTGGCTGCTAGGAAGGGCGGACGAGGTGATGAAAGTAGCTGGTCACAGGCTAGGAACAATTGAAGTCGAAGACGCTCTGGTAAGCCATCCGGCTGTCGCCGAAGCCGCTGTGGCCAGCAGGCCAGACCAAGTCAAGGGCGAAGCGATAGTAGCCTTCGTAACGCTCAAGGGCTCTGCGAAACCTGGCCATGGCTTGGCCCAAGAACTACGAGAGCACGTCAGGAAGACCATTGGGCCCATAGCCACCCCCGACAACATCTATTTCGCCACCCTCCTGCCCAAGACCCGTAGCGGAAAAATAATGCGCCGGGTAATCAAAGCCGTCGCGGCGGGTGGAGACATAGGAGACGTGACGACGATAGAAGATGACGCCTCAGTAGAAGAAGTCAAACAGGCAATCGCCGCACTCCAGAACGCGGAGCACCAGGCCAGCCGATAAGACTCTCGCAATCGGAAAAACCTCGCCTCCCCCAGTAGCATAACCGCCACAACCTACCATATCCGAGCCCAAACCCAGCATTTTGAGAAGAAAACGTCAAACTCGCCCAGCGAGCTAACTTACAGGCGTCGAAAGCCTAGCCGAGAAATAGAAAAAGCCCATTTTGAACACGTTTTGCAAATCTGAGGCCCGATTAGCTTCACCCACCTAGCGGTCGTGCGGAGAAACCCTCAGAAACCAGAGGTCGCGAGAACCCGGAACAACGAGATCCTGCGCCCCAAACCGCAAAAATCCCCAGAATCCCCCCCAGACAGAAAACGACCCCTGAAAAACAACGGGCCCTATCAGTCACCTCTCAAAACGTGAGACTCAAAAGTCCCACTCCTCAGCGAGAAGGCTTGAGAAAAGATTACACTAAGAGTTGCGAAAACTCGTAACTTTTTCTTTTTAAGAATTCTTTATTCTAGGGCCCCGGGGGGGGACCCCGATGCAAGAGCCATGAGAAGGCCCTTGCAAACACGCTTCCAGAAGCTGAAAGGCCCGGTTCGCCCTAGACCACCGGTATCCGGTAGTGCAGGTAGACCCAGACCGTTAACCCTAGCCCCACCAGAGAAGCAGCGATAAGCCCGTAATCGGCGGGTTTCAACCTCAGCTCGAACAGCGACACACGCCCCTCCTTCCCTGGAAAACCCCGAGACTCCAAGGCCTCAGCCAGCTCTAGACTCCTCCTAATCGCAATCAATAATAACGGGATAAGAATCGGAACATAGTTCCGTATCCTCTTCAACAGGTTGCCCTTGTCCAGTTCAAGGCCCCTAGACCTCTGAGCGTCCACCACCGTCTGGGCATCAGCGGCCAGGGTCGGCACAAGCCGGACAGCAGTCGTGAAAGTAAAAGACAAGGCGTTAGGGTAGCCCAGCCACTTGCGCGATAGCCATCTGACAAATCCTATCTTGTCAATGGCCAACCCCAAATCGTCAGGCGAGGTCGTCATGAAGAAAAGGCTGAACGTCGTCAACAACACCAAGAACCGCAGCGTCAACGCCACAGCCGAAAACACCGAACTCGTAAACAGGTTCACTACGAAAATCAGCCCGGAGAGAAACACCCCCGCCCTAAGGGAGAAGACCCACCTCCGAGCCACATGGCCCACAAGCAGAAACGGAACCTGGAGGAGCAACAATCCCACCATCACATAGATACTGGTGAAGAATAAAGAGGGAACCACCATCGCAATAACGAGTAGAAACTTAGCCCTAGGGTCCAGCCTGTGAATGGGAGTCTTTCGCGTCGAGAATTTGAATCCTTCAAGAGCCTTGAGAGACATTCATGTCCACCCGTGACAACTTATCTTCGAGAAGCATCTTGGCCCTATGAACATCCACTACGTCCTGGGGCAGTTCATGGTCAAGCTGGCTGAACAATCGAGCCATCTGGGGCTTCACTAGCGAAGCCCGCTCCACGAGATCATCGTTCGAGAGAATCTCGTCCGCCGGCCCCCGAGCCAGCAACCGCCCCTTCGACAGAAGAACCACTTCAGGGCCTGACTCAGCCACGAACTCCACATCATGAGTTATGATGACCACCGCCTTTCCCTGCGAATAGAGTTGAAGAATGAAGTTTCGAAGCCGCTCCTTCTGCTGGTAATCCTGCCCAATAGTAGGCTCATCCAAAACCAGGTAATCAGGCTCCCAGGCAAGAACAGCCGCAAGAGCAGTCCTCTTCCTCTCTCCACCACTAAGAAGGAAGGGCGAAGTGTCAGCGTAGCCCGTCAAGTCCAACGCTTCAAGCGTCTTCCCCACCTGCTTCTTGATCGTGTCGGACGAGTAGCCAAAATTCTTCAGCGCGAACGCCACCTCGTCCCTGACAGTTTCCGAGAAGAGCAGATGGTCCGGATTCTGAAACACCAACCCCACCTTCCTCGAAAGAGCGGCCACACTCTTCTTCCTAGTATCCTCCCCGTCCACAAGCACCCTTCCAGACGAGGGCTTCAACAAACCATTCAGGTGCTTGGCCAGAGTAGTCTTACCTGCCCCGTTCTCACCCATGACAGCGATGAACTGGCCACTCTCGACCGACAGATCCACATCCTGAAGGGCAACAGCCCCCGACGGATACCTGAACATGACCTTCTCTAGGCTTATCACTGGACAAGCAGCCTTGAGAGTCTGTCCGCAGCCTCCTCCACATGCGTCGGAAGCCTACCTGAAACACGGCCATCGCGCCTAAGCAAAGCCCAGAGAAGGCTCACCTTCGGGACACCTATTCCCAGCCCAGACAGCCTTTCAAAGTCCCGGTCAAGCACCTCCTCCAAGCCCCCGTCATCGACAACCTTTCCCCTATCCATCACCACGATACGGTCAGCATACCTAGCCACTAGGTCAAGCCTATGCTCCACCACGACCACCGCGATTCCATGGTTGAGGCGAAGATCGTTGACCGCCTTCACAACACCCTCCGCAGTTCGAGGGTCCAAGAAGGACGTAGGCTCATCCAACACCACAACACTAGGCTCCATCGCCAGAACCCCGGCAAGCGCCACGCGCTGCTGCTGGCCTCCCGACAGCTCGTACGGTGCAAGATCCTTGAGCCCATCAGCGCCCGTGATTTCCATCGCCCAGTCAACCCGTCGCCTAATCTCCTCCCTCGACAAGCCCAAGTTCTCAGGTCCAAAGGCAATGTCCTTCTCAACCGTTAGCGCAAACAGCTGGTTCTCAGGGTTCTGAAACACATAACCCACCTTTCTCGAAAGCTCACTCGTCAACTGAGAAGTGACACTAACCCCTTCTACAAGCAAGTCTCCTGCAATCTCGCCCTGGTAGAAATTCGGTATCAATCCATTGAGGCATCGGCAGAGGGTGGTCTTACCACACCCACTGGGACCTGTGAGAAGCACAAACTCCCCAGTGCGCAGAGACAACTCAACGTTCTCGATGGCAGGAGAGGCTGAGCCAGAGTACTTGAAGCCAAGCCCGTGCGCAGTTATGACCTCCCTAGTCTCAGCAGACAAGTTTCTACCCATTTTCGAGTTGATACTCTATAATGATGAGATGCAGGCCGCGCCCTATATTAGGTCTGGAAAGGACCAAGAAGATCTCTGATCCTATCAACGCAACTCTTCAACACATCCTCAACCGTCCCGCTAGCAAAGAATCCTGCAGCAGTCGGGTGTCCGCCTCCCCCGCCCCCGAGGGTTTTCCCCAGAGGAATGGCCAGGTCCCTGCCTAGATGAACCCCAGTCTTGCCAGCAAACTCCTCCGTAGCTCTCATGTTGACCCGAACCCTTTCCTTATTCTCTCCGCCCACCAGCGCAACGTGGGCGCCCACACCCAAGAGCGCCCGAGCCCCCGAGGATTGGTACGACCCCAGTTCGGCAGTCACAACGATCCAGTCGCCAAGGCTGGTAACCTGGCTCCTACTAGCTGCCTTCAGCCTCGCCACACGCTCGGACCTGCTAATTCGGGAGACGAGCATCTCCGAGAGATGCCTAGGATCAGCACCCGACTCCACAAGGCCAGCAGCAACCTCAAACGTGGACCTCCTCGCCAGGAGGAAGTGCTTGGTTTCGACAAACAGAGCTGCTAGAAGCGCAGTCGCCTCCAACCGGTCCAATTGTTGCTTCGATGCCTTCACAAGCCGGTAGACAACTTCAGCCGCGGCCGCTGCGGACTCGTCCACGATCATCTGGCTGGCAATTTTCTCAGTGTCAGGGTGGGGGTGGTGGTGGTCAACTACGACAAAGCCTTGATGCATCCGACGAATCTTTTCTCCCGTCTTCCCCAGCTGGTCCAGAGTGTTTGTGTCCACGAGAATGGCCAAGCCTAACTCCCGGGGGATCATCCCACCAGGGACTGAGATACCGAGGTTCTCCAGTAATTGTTTCGTGGAAGCACTAACTCCCTCGGGGCAGTACACCTCTACATCCAGGCCTGGGCTGATCTTCCGAAGGAGCCCTTGGAGCACAAAGGCAGAACAGACGGCGTCTGGATCAGCATTCTGGTGGCATAGGAGAGCTACCCGGTCCGCCTCTCTCACCATCGAGGTCAAAGACCGTAGAGCTACACCCCAGCCGGTCAAGCCTTGGGGCTTCACTATAGTTGTCTCTCAATTAGCTGAGGAACCGGCCGGCCGAAGCTTCTCCTGGAGCTTCTCCTGCAGCTCCTTGATTCTTTCCTTCGTCCGCTCCTCCTGCCTGCCCAGAACAGTCACCCGAGTTCCCAGAAGATCCTTCCGTTCCTTCAGCTCGGTCAACAGGGTCTGGCGGTTCGACCTGAGAAGAAGGCTCCCAACGCTCTTGTATACCACAGACCCATCGTTCAACTTGTCCAGTTCTGACAAAGCCCTCTCGGTTTCAGAGGCCTCGATCTCAAGCTGCTGTTTTTGCGAGTTCACCGCTTGAAGAGTCTGTTGCAGCTGTTGGAGCCTGGCTAATTGCTCCTGGATCTGCGGTGGAAGCTCGACCTCTTCGCTCAAAACTTTGTCCTACGCCTTTGCCTTTGCGGACGGGGACGGCCCCCCTATAAAAGGGTGCAACGGTTTCAACCGCTTTTAGGCCCACGGCAACAAAGCGAAGAAAAGAATTTGACGCAGCCCTCAACGCCGCCAAGTCGTCCGCCCTTATTCTAAGGCAAAGCTGACTGTCCTCAGAACTAATTGTTGTCCGGGATCTGAACCCCTTGGTAATTTTCGTTTCGGGTTCAAGCGATTTTCGAATGGACTCTGCTGCCCTAGAATCGGGGAGGTCCACTAGTATTGTTAGGTCGGCTGTTCTCTGATGGTGTCTATGAATTTCCCGTTGCAGTTTCCGTTGTGGCTTCAGCGGTCGGCTTTGGTTCTTCTTCAGGTTTCTCTTCAACTGGTTGAGCCGCCTTCTTGCGCCTGGTTCTCGGTCTTTTCAACGTGGTCACCATCGATGGTGCAACCCGGCCTCCTGCTCTCAGGCTGTCGAGTTCTGTCGAGAGAGTTGACGGGTTCATCGTTCCCCGCGTCGCCCTGGCCGCTATCTCGCCAAGCTTGGTCACCGGTAGGTATGCGCCTCCCGCAAACTTGTATCCACATTTTCTGCATAGCCAGACGCCAACGCTCCAGCGTTTTACTGTTTTGAACCTGCACTGAGGACATTCGTGTCTCGTCCGAAGCCCCGATACAATGGCAACATACCGACGGCGGCCTACAGTTCCGTAGCGGGCGCCAAATCCTCCGCCAAGCCCATGGCGTCTCGCCATCAGCCTTTCGCCACAGCGAGGATACTCGCCCTATTCTCCGCAGCCTTCTGGACTGCAAGGCCCACAGCCCTTTTGAGTTCCTCAACTGTGAACCCGTACTGGCCCCCCTTCTGCATGGCACAAACGTGGCCGTTCTTGTCGATGGTAACCGTAAGCCGTGCGCTCATCACCTGCTCCTCTTCTAGAGACGGGTCAACCAGGAGGGTCTTCTCAATTTTGGCGAAGGTCACTGCTACTGGATAGTTGTTGAGGGGCAGAGGGTGATGGCCTCCTTTTACGACAACTTCGTCTCCCTTCATTTCCATCTTGGTGACCTTTGCATTCACAAGAGCTGCTAGGGCTGCCATAGCTGCTGCATCAATCAGGTTACCGTCGTGGTCTAAAACGTAAACATCCACGTATACAACCTGAACCTTCTTTCCCTTTTGTATGACAAGGGACTTTACGTCAACGGCCTTTGACTCCCTTATTCCCCGGTCGACGACTCTGGCTATCTCTATTGCTTCTTCGCTGGGGGGGCCCATCTCGAAGGAGGGGGAGGCCAATGGTACCAGCTCAGCGTTGACCGTAAGGACCCCTTCTTCAGGGGTGTCTGGGAAGGGTTCGCCCGTCTCAACCTTGACCCCGACCAGTACCTTGGATTTGCCCAGGTGGACTTGGGCTGAACCGTTGGCCTTCTCGATCACTCCAACCTTGATTTCGAGGGGTCGGTAGCTCTCCAGTCCCCGGTCGTCTATCCGTTTACCCTTAGAAACCAGGTCGACAACTGTCTTCTGCTCCAGTTTTGCCACAGGTGGGAGTTGAGGTGTCGCTGACACTAGGCAACGACCTCCGCTTCTTCTTTCTCTTCCACGACCTCTTTAATATCATGGTACTTTTTCTTCAACGCTTCCCTCTGCATGGTGTGGATTGCCTTGCAGGCTTCGACTGCCATGTTGAGTCCTGTCTCGAACTCATCGGGGGTTAGAGCTCCGTCCATCTGAAGCAACGTTACCAAGTTGGCGTTGGGAACGTAAGCAACGGGAAGGTCTGCCTCACCATACTTGTCCTCCGCATCTGAAAGATCCAACGCAAGCTTTCCTTGGACCTTTCCGACAGCGCAGGCCGCAACAAGTTCCCTCATAGGAATACCAGCATCGGCAAGAGCCAGTGACGCTGCTGTAATGCCAGCACATCGGGACCCTCCGTCAGATTGGAGAACCTCCACAAAGAGGTCGATTGTCGTGCGCGGGTACAGGTCTGTCAAGACAACCGGTTCCAGCGACTCCCGTATCACCTTGGAAAGTTCCATCTCTCTCCTCGAGGGGGCGGGTGACTTTCTCTCGTCGACAGAGAAGGGCGCCATGTGGTACCTGCATCGTATGACCGCCCTGTCGGGCATTGCAATGTGCTTGGGGTGCGCCTCTCTTGGCCCGTATACCCCCACTAGAATCTTGTTCTTTCCCTGTTCAATGTAGGCAGAGCCGTCCGCTTTGTCAAGGAGGCCCACTTCCAACTTAATCGGCCTGAGCTGGTCAAGGCGCCGTCCATCAATCCGTAGACCCTTATCGTCGACGAGCCTCTCTGGGGGCTTAGGCTCCGGCAACTTCTCCAACCACACTATTTTTCGCTATCATTTCTCTAATCCGATCCGTCAGTCCTCTTGTATGAGCCTCTCTTTCAACCATGTATATGGCTTCTACCGCGAGGGTCTCAGCGTCGGGCGTTTTTCCCCATACGAGAGCGACCCCGTTTTGGCCTACTGTTATTTGGCAACCAGTCTCCCGTTTGAGCATGCTAATCATCGAGCCTTTCCGGCCTATGAGGCGAGGTATCTTGGCCGCAGATATCTCGACCACCCTACCAGTCGCGACCTTACCAAGACCGGGACCTTTGATGGTCAATAGTGGATCCCTCGTCCTATCGAAAACCAGCACTTGGGCCAGGACCATATCTCCCACGTCGAATGTCTCGGATAAGTCCCTTCTCCGAGGTCCACGAGGGCCCGGAGTTTCCGATGCCGGAAGCATTGCTGGATAGGGCGCGAGGATATCCACTGACCAACCAGAAAGCCCGATGTCAACGATTCTGCCAGCGACAAGGTCACCCACACGCGGAATATACCCACCCTTAAGGGGCACCACGAAAACCCGGTTCCCATCAACCTCCAGAAGACCTATGCATGCTGAAAATATCTGTGTCCCAATCCTGTACGCGTTCTCGCCCAGCTGATGGTCGCCATCGGCCAAGAGTTCTCCTGGGGCGACTACCTGATTTGCTTCTGTAACCAATACCAAAATCGAAATCTCCTAGGTTAGGACCTTCGTCTGAATCGTTCCTTGAGTCAACTTGCCGACCCGGTCTAGAAAGGACCCATAAAGACCTGCCGGCATTTCAACCACGGCTACCAACGACCCATCGGGCTGCCATTCCTCTCTGCTGACCGTCCCGAAACCTTTCAAGGCATTGTATGCGCGAGCCGCATGCTCGGCGAATACTTTGACCGCTACCCGCATCTGCTCCATTTTCAAGGGAAGAATCGGCCGTAGCTCTTCAATGACCTGTTTCGACTGCTCCTCAGCACTCTTGTAGGGGTCTATTGACAGCCGGATTTGCTCCATGGCTTGTTCTATCCTCAAAGGCGGATGGGGGGCACCGGTGCGAGGGTCTATGGCGTTTCGAATGATGATAGACACGATTTGACGCCTTTTCTCTTCTATTAGCTGACGACGCTGTTCGGTAGTGAGCTGAAGCTCACCACTCTTCATGATCTCTTCGGCGACTTTTAGGGCGTCTGCTGTGCCAAAGTTTTTTTCCAGTTTTTCCGCGGACGCTCTCGTACCCTTGCCCGAGTCGGAGTAGATTTCCTCGATAACCAGCAATTGACTCACCGGCACTGCTTTTCCCAGCTTATAGTCGAGCGCTTGTTGTGGTTTCACAAGGATTTCGAACTTGTCTTGTCCCTTCGCCAACCGAGCTGTTGTGAACTTGTCACTCATTTGCCAGCCGGGGCCTTTTTGCTGGCTTCAAGCTTTCTTAGGTACTTGTCCACGTCTTCGACTGGTAGCTTCTGGAACTTCCCCGATTCCCTCGGCACGATTGCCACTCTAATCTTTTGGGGCTCTGCTTTTCCTTCCAAGACTTTGGTCATGCACTTCATTCCCAACAAGAGCGCGTCGTCAAGGGTCATATTATCGCGATATTCAGCCTCCAAAATCTCGTTGGCGGAGTCTCCTCCGGCGCCGATGGCCCAAGCCTTGTAGGCGAAGAAGGCACCACTAGGGTCCGTCCAGAATAGACGGCTGCCCTTCTTGTCTACCCCCGCGAATAACATAGAGATTCCGAAAGGTCTGACTCCAGCGTGTTGGGTGTACAGTTGTTTTATCTCGCCAATTCGGCGAGTGAGTATTTCGATATCAATGGGCTCGTCGTACATCAGTTTGTTGCTCTGGGCATAGATACGGGCCTGATCGACTAGTATGTGAGCGTCGCAGCTCAAGCCAGCAACAGCAGTTCCTACGTGCTCGTCTATTTGGAAGATTTTCCACATGAAAGAGATGTCTTGAAGCTTGGAACCTGCTCTCTCTTCTGCTGCCAAAATAACCCCCTCCGGGCATGCAATGCCAAGGACTGTGGCACCTCTCTTTACTGTTTCACTTGCATATTCGACCTGGAAGAGCCTCCCATCTGGGGAGAAGACCGTTATCGCCCGGTCATAGGCTCCGGGCACTGCGAACATGGACAAATCCTACACCTTCTCGAAATCGGGCCTAACCCCCGGTGCGCCCACTAAAAACCTTTCCTATTCTTTCCTCGAATCGAAACCCAGGGGTCCGCCCGTCGCAAAGACTATCATCCTTTCCAAGTCAAACTGGGACTGGCTTCTTCATCCCCCGGACTCCATCCAAACAACCCTAGCTAAATAACATGTCACTAGTTTTGGGTTAGGAAAACGGGTTAGACGCCAACCCAATGTCGGACAAAGCAGCAAGCCTGCTCTTGATCCTCTCGATGAGAGGCTCGCTAGGTGGTCCTCGAGTGTCAAACTGGACTTCTACTTTTATCGGGTCGGACTCTTGAAGGATCACCTCACCGAGGAAAGATTCCTGTTTTCCTATTCGGATATGTAAAGTGCCTGATTTGTCAACAAAGTCTTCAATCCTCGACGTGACCTCTCTTCTATTGGCCGGAGATAAGTGGCTCCAGAGAGAGATGAAGAAACGGTCCGAATTCACGCTTGCCCCCACCTTGACGCGGGACATGATTATTTCATTCCCGTAGTGGCCCTTGACCTTCGCCGTTTCCACCTTTCTTGGGAACTCATCCGGGTAGAGCTCCCGGATGGCTCTCAATACTTTCTGTTCATCCTCTGTGGCGTGGGAGAATGTTGAAAGTTTTATCGAAATGACCTTCGCCGGTTCCATTGTAACTGGTTCAAATCTTATCCGTGGTCGTTGTTAAATAGTGCCAACTATGCCTTCGGCGGAGGATGTCGGCTGGGTCTAGGTTCAAACAGGCCTTGGTAATTCGCCTGGACCTAGGTATGGGCCGGGGAAAAATGGCTGTACAGTGCTCCCACGCAGCCCTATCGGCAGCCGAAGTGGCAAGAGCAAAGTTTCGTGATTGGTATGAGGCTTGGATGAGTGAAGGGCAGACCAAAGTAGCTCTCAAGACAAAGGAACTATCTTCTCTGTTGGAACTGGCTGCGAGAGCTCGCAGGATCCCCCTCCCAGCCTACTTGGTCCGGGATAAGGGCCTTACCCAGGTTCCCCCTGGGGAAGTTACTTGTCTTGGAATCGGCCCTGCTCCTTCTGCAACCCTTGACCTAATAACCGGAAACCTGCCCCTTCTTTGACTTTCCAGACTCGAGGGATTCGTCCAAAGCCCCCCGGTGTTGCTTCAGCATTTCGAACCTGCGCCTCGCGTCTTCGACATAGTCACCAAACTCCAATCCTTGGGATTCTCTAAACGTGTTTCCAATCCTCTGGTATAGCCTCTTCAGTATAAGTCGCTCTATTACCGCTGACGCGCTTCCAAGGGCCTTCTTCAGCCCCGACACGAACTCATCTGTCTTAGCTGGGATATCCTCTTTCGGAAGAGAGTGAATAGTAAGCAAATACTGGTATATGGCCTTCTTAGGCTCCTCTCCCATTACGCTCAGGCTGTCATCGACGACCTGCAGCATCAGTTGTTCAAATGTCAAGGATCTAGGGTTCAGCTCCCACCCACCCCTCGTGGAACGGTTTCACTTGTTTGAGAGATCTCACTTTCTGGAGGGCCCCCCCGCCTGGTTTCCTGAAATCGGATCAACCTGACTCCATTCGAATCGCACACTACTCTTGAGATGAAGAGCCCTCTTACCCCGTTGAGCACCCTTTCATCATGAGCCGAGGAGTTGAGAAGAACCAGTGTCGTTGCTGATGCTGATTCTGCCATTTCCACTACAGAGGATAGCACGCCATACGCCTTTTCGAAACCTTGGAGAAGTATTAGGTCAGTGAAGACGTCTAACGCCAGTGCGACGTGTTGCCCGTGGTTTGCCTGAAGAAGCTTGTCGACCGCGTCAAGGAGCAAAGAGGAATCCCTCTCTGGAAGCAGTACCTCTTCACCGAGTCCCCTGGACGGGGTTGAAGTTTGGGTGCTGAAACTGAACAGGCTGACATCGCGTTGTTTGCGGAGACGCTTTTGCAAGGGGCTTCCGGCGCTGGAAAACACAGCCACCGGTTCCACGTTCGCTTGAAACTCTTCTACAAACTTCTCAACAAGGCTTTCAAAGGGGCTTGACGGCTCGAATTCCAAGAGCATTTTCGACCCGCTAATATCTTGGTGCTTCACGCCTAGAAGAGCCGAGAAAGAGTCTTGATGTCCTGCCTGGTCAATGGTTCTGGTTTGAGGATTCAAGTCCCGGATCATGCCAAGAGTCACGGGATGCGCCTTCTCAATGTTCACAGCCCAGATCCGACTCCTCTTTCCTAATCCTTCTCTGGCGTCGGTGGCCCGAGCATTCTCTATGATGCTACGCGACTCCGCGGGTTCTAGATCCCCAAGGTCTATCAAATGGTTTTCTCCAAGAGACGTGGATCTTAAGGTACCGTCGAGTGGTCTCTGCAGCAGGTCTTCAATCGGCTGAAGAGTAACTGCGATACTCTCGTTTGGCTTGAGCTTGCCGACCATTCCTCTAACAACGGCTGTGTAAAATGGAACCTCTGACCTAGCCACGAAACAAGCGGGTCTTTGCCGGTTCCTCCACGCTTCTCGAGCAAAGGACTCGATCAGGTTTCTGCGGTCCGAATTCGTGTCATAAAGCACAATAGTGTTCGCCCCAGAGGACCAGTAGACCGCGCCGTGAGAGGCCGAACTGCTTGAAATTATTCGCCCAAGTACAGTTGGTTCCCTCAATGCGAAAGCGATCATTATGAAAAGAAGACTTTCCGTGACAACTGCAATACCTTGGATATCAGGCAACGCGACTTGGAAGAGAGAGACCAGCCCAAAGCCAGCCCATGACAAACCTACGACCTTTAGCGATCGTGCCGCTTTGGAGTCCGATACACCCCCGCTTTGGGCATAGAGGCTTGCGACTGGCATGGTTATGAACGCGGCCAACAGAATCGAGCTGAGAGAGAGAAACCAGAAATCATATTCATAATGGAAGACAGATGTCCCTGCCAAGCTCTGCTCAAGACTCCAAGGTTGAAACAATATCCCGCAAGACGCCCATCCCAGAACGACAGCAACATAGAGCAGGAACTGTTTGGGAGGATCCGATACGAACCCCTTGAGTTCCAGAAGTCCGAAACCCCCAGGACTTCGCTTCAAGAGGTAGCTCGCAAAGCCTATTGAGATTGCGGTGATGGTTATCAGGCAAACGAAGATGATTTGAGAGGGAGGAGCGACTATTAGATCCGAAACTAGGTCTTGGAGAAGTATCATGTTGAAGGCGATGTTGGCTGTGCCCATGAAAAATCTCGAATCCAAGAAGTATGTTCGCCTCATCCGAACTACAAAGAAAAGAGCGCACCATCCCGCGGCCAACGCTAGACCATCCCCGAAGGTGTTGCCCACGGTACGTCATCTTACTGTTTCTGAACACTTTTCTGGAATTGAGCGTCTTTCTTCAACTCGTACACCAGCCTAATGCATTCAGGGTTTTCGCTCAGGCTGAGCGAGAAGTTGGAGCTAGTGAGGACTCCTACTAGGCGGGCGATATCAACCGGAATCAACAAATACAGACTATCTCGAAGCCTCACGGGTCGAACATTCAGAGCCAAATGTCTCAGCTTAGTGCTTGCAAAGTAACTCCTTCGAATGAAACTCGCGTAACTTGCGTAGGTCTGTCATCGTTACATCACCGAAGGTAAACGTTATTCACGCCGTTTTGTAGGCTTTCGAACATTCCGACACTCTCTCCGACGATTACCTTTAGATGCGCCGATACTACAAGGCTTCTCGATGGTGAGTCTCTCATGGTTGGACCGCCCTGACTTCTCTAGACATCTAGGTATCCAGGAGTTTTGACCGGAGCGCGAAATAGAAGATAGCCCTGCAATTTCGCCACTGCCGGACTTGCCAAGGTGTTTTGTACCTTTTATTCGCAAAGGACACCCGTTCCCCAGACATTATGTCCAAATCTCCTAGTTCTCCTAGCTCCCAATAATTCGGGCTAATGACTCAGTCCTTTCTGGAGGATTTGCACTGTATCCTTTTCACGGCCCTCTCCGTATCAGAACCAATATGATTTTCCCCGGTGCATGCCTCTTGTTGGAAGCAGATTGGCTGATTCATCGAGGAACCTGGGGGTTAGTTCCAGAACACCTACTGGAATTCCTGGCCTCGACAAATTACTAAACGGTGGATTGCCCACTGGCAGAACAGTTCTTCTTTCGGGCGGCCCAGGTACAGGGAAAACAATCTTGTCCTCGCAGTTTCTCGTGAGTGGGATACTAGACTATGAAGAGCCTGGAGTTTATGTTAGTCTTGACGAGAACAGGCTCCACGTAAATGAGGAAATGCTGGAGTTTGGGTGGGATCTAGCCGGCCTAGAAGACAATCGGAAGCTAGTCTTTCTAGAAGCATCGCCAATCAGGTGTCTTCCCTCCGAAATCGGGGTTGGAGAACTTTCACTTGGGCGGAAAGCATTCTCATTGGCTACCCTCATCGATATGGTGAGAACAAGCGTCGAAGAAATCGGCGCGAGGAGAATTGTCGTAGATCCTGTTACAACTCTTGCATTCCAGAATGACGGTCAGGCCCAGCAGAGAAACGCTCTCGTCGACCTGATGGAGGCGTTGGCTGATACAGGAGCGACCTGCATCATTACCAGGGAGCTTCGCAGACCAGGCTTCGAAAGAAATGTGGACTACGAGGAGTATCTTGCCCACGGGGTAATTCTTCTTCAGCAACTCCAGGTGGGTAAATCGCTATTGCGAGTTATTCAGATTGAGAAGATGCGAAAAACCTTGGTGGACAATCAACCTCGCCCATATCGAATAACCGACAATGGCATTGAGGTATTTCCGCGAGAGAGCGTTTTGTAGGAAAACTATAGCGCGTTTCGCTGCTGGGGGACTACAAGGCCCTTGGACGGGTCTTTGTCATATGGTGTCCAAGCCGTGATATGCCGAGCACCTTTCATCTTGGGAATCCGTATGTATCTGGAAAGACCCTCTATCGTGTCCTCGACTTTCATCTCGATCACTCCGTCTACCTTGTCCTGTATCGCCGCTATTATTGCGGGATGGAACGCCTTTCTAGAAAGAGAGCCGACCAAGCTGGCCCTGCCACTTCTTATCTTCGCGACGAGCGTATGAAGAAAATCGAAAGAGGCTCTGACACCGCTTCTCTGAATTAGAGTGGTGAAGGAGTCCAAAGCCAGGAAAACGTTTCCAGGACTACGAGATTCGGACAGGGCCTTCGAGATTACGATGGATAGGTCTGATAGCCTTTGGGGGTCCTCGCTATATTGCTCTTTGCTGGTCACTCCGATAAGAAAGGAGTAACAATCTATGAAAACTAGTTTTCGCCTTCCTTCGAGTTCGTAGCCTTTCGGGTCAAGTCCCATTAGCCTCATCGAATCCCGCACGCTGTCAGGGAAATCGTCCAAGGTTGCGTAGACGACATCCTTTCCCTTCTTGAGCGCCTCGATGGCGAGCTGGACGATGAGGGTGGTCTTTCCCGTCGCGGGGTCGCCCATAATGAGAACGGCGGAGCCTGAAGGATAACCTTCTGGGACAAGTAGGTCAATGATTCCTACACCTGTAAGGTCATGGTTTGTTGTCGACGATTGGTCTTCGAAAGCGCCTGGTGAAATCAAGCGCTGCGATATCTCTCGTTGAAGTTCCTGATCTCGTTCTTTGTTGAACGAGATGACCCGGACTTCTTGCAGAAGCCCCAACTCTACCAAGTCTGAGACGTCATGCTCGATGTCCTGTGCCTTCCTTTGCATCCTAGTTGCGATGACTTCAAGCGCATCTGTTGTGTTAGGGTTTTCATGAAAATACATCAAGAGTTCAGCCTTGGTCTCCGAGCCAATGAGTTTTTCGAGTAGGTCCGTTCTCATGAGAGCTCTTCTCCGATCATTCCGCGGGGGCTAACTTGGTGGTTGCTACCCGCTCCATCTGAAGGCTTACCTAATCTTGTCTGGTGGTATGGGGGTGGGGGCCAGTGAAAATCCCTCCCTGGTTATGTAGTAGTCGTATCCTTCGAGGCGGTGTTCTGTTCCTCTCATCTTAGGAATGTATATTCGCCGGCGTACCCTTGAATTGTCGAAGCTTGAGTCTAGGATAATCAACCCGTCACCGAGAAATTCCTCAAAGTTTGTCCCCAACTGTTGCTTTCCCCAAGGTACTTCGCTGATCATCAGAGTAGTGCAATTTGCTCCTTCCAAGAATTTTATCATAATATGAAGAAAGCTCCTAGCTTCAGCGTTACTCTCAAAGGCAGTCATAAGAGCCGATAGAGAATCAAAGACTAGTCTTTTGGCATTAACGGCGTGGAGGGATTCTAGGACTGTTTCTAAGGCCGTGCTGACCCCTGCTTTCATCGTAGATTGCAAAGATACAAGCTGGAGTTTGCCTTCTCTCTCCAGACGCTCAAGATCCCATCCGAATCTTCGGGCGTTTCGCTTTAACTTGTCTCCGCTTTCTATAACGGAGGCGTACACGCCATTCTCTCCACACTTGGTGGCTCCGTGAAATAGGAATTGGAGTCCAAGGGTGGTCTTGCCTGTTCCGGGTTGACCTGCCACCACTATGGTGTCTCCACGACACAATCCTCCCTCTATGATCTTATCAAGGCTCACTATTCCCGTCGGGACCCTTCCATCGATTTCCTGAAGGCTGGGTGGGATCGGCCTTCTTACTTCCATTACTACTCCTCCAAGGACCATAGTTTTACTGGGCCGACCTGCCTGAACCACACCCTTCTCTTCGCCCGGAGGACCAGAAGGTACATTGACGCAGTTGATCTGTTTACGCTCAATTCCCTCGCTATTTCGCTAGTTGAGCTACTCGGCTTGTCTGCCAGGGAACGAACTATTCGATCCTCGATGCCTTCTGCGTAGTTCATCTTCTGCATGTGTGAGCTGATAGTAGACAAAGGCCGCCAACTGGGAGGCTTCGCTCTGTCGGCATAAGTCGGATGTTACCGCAGTTCTTCCTTCTGAGTCACCCCGAAGTGGCTAAAAGGGGAGGCCATGAACACTCGGGACATGGCCCCAGTCACGGTTGTCAAGCTCGGGGGTTCTGCGATAACAAACAAGTCCAAAGAATGCACTCCTGACCTGCGCGTCATTCAGGATTGCACCCGTCAACTAGCAAGATTTGCGAAACCTCTGGTCATCCTCCACGGCGGAGGATCCTTCGCGCACCCCATAGTTACCCGGGCCCATCTTCAAGAAGGTTACAAGAAAAAATCGCAGCTCAACGTGATCACGGAGACGGAGCTCTATCTAGACCAATTGACACGCATAATTGGAGTCTCGCTCTTGCGCAACGATAGGCCTTTCGTCGCCTTAAGGCCAATGAGCTTTGTGAGTCTGAAGAATGGGGAGGTTGAGAGAGTCTTCCTACCTCCCTTGAAGGCAGCTTTGAACCTAGGGTTGACCCCGTTAATACACGGCGACCTAGTTTTCGATTCAGTAAGGGGGGTCTCGGTTCTTTCTGCCGATCGAATCGCTTCACTCCTAGGAGTCAGACTGAGGGCTACAAGAGTCTTGTTTGGCTGCGACGTTGATGGGGTTTTCTCTGAGGACCCGAGAAAATCTGGGAACGCCCGTCTCGTCAAAATGGTTAGCGAGAAGAACGCCCAATCCGTCTTTCGTGGAATCGAGAGCGCTCGATCCTCTGACGCTACAGGAGGCATGTCGGGGAAGGTTAGGGAGGCTATTAGACTTGCACAGCATGGCGTTGAATCTCGCGTGTTCAATTTGAGAAAGGAGGGGCTGTTGGAGGAAGCTCTTCTTGGACGAATCTCCATTGGGACGGTATTCCTCCCCTGGGGGATGAAATTTCCCGCTAGAAAGCTCGCTTTATGGCATGGTCCCCGAAATCGGATAGAGTGACCGCGTAACGCGACCTCCCCAAGACTGTGAGGTGTTCCTTTGCCTCTTGAAGATATTCGGAGGCGATTTGTTTACAGGCCAGTTCCGCCGGAGTCTTCATGACAAGTTGCTTTGCTTTCGCGGCTTGTCTCCCAGACACGCGAGGTGATGTCAATATCCCTTGTAATTCAGCTTTGTCCTTTTCATGAAGGTATTTCATAGCGATCAGAATCGCGGCGTTTCCGAGCTTGTGCTCGACGACGTCCTTTGCTTCTTGTTTCCCCGTTCCCTCTCCACAGATGTCTAGTACGTCGTCCATTACTTGAAAGGCAAGCCCTACCTTCCAGCCGAAGCTACCTAGGGCTTGAACAATTCGGGGACCGGTCTGCGCAGAGTGTGCGCCAATCTCTGCGGCAGCTTGGAAAAGAGAGGCGGTCTTCTTTCCGATCATTTCTAGGTATAGTTGAAAGCTTGGTTTTCTGATTCTATGTGCAGTTAGGAATGGATCGTCTCTTCCTGCCTGTTCGAACTGTAGATCCAACCTCTCGCCATCAATAATCTCCTTCATCGCCGTAACAGCTATCTTCCGAATTACGGCGCGTCGTGGGCATTCCTGGATTAGATCATCCAGTACTTCGCGGTAGAACATTGCTATGAGAAGGGATGTTGAGTCGCCGAACTCCCTTCGGACTGTCGGCTTCCCTCTCCTAATTTCTCCACGGTCAATCATATCATCCATGACAAGAGAATAGTTGTGAACCATCTCTACTGCCGCAGCGGGATTCAGCGCGTTTTGAATTCGCCCCCCTGAGGCTGCGCAACACAGCATGACCATCGCTGCTCGCATTCTCTTACCGCCAACCTGGAAGTGGTAATAGAGGGAGGGACGGAACTCTTTGGCCGAGTCATGCGACAGCGCACGAAGTATTACTGGGTCGACCTTGCGGCCGACCCTAATGATCTCTGTGAGAGACAAACGGCTCATTCAGTTTCAGCAGCGACAATTACGGAGCAGGCATGGTCTGACCCTTTCCCAACAACCTCTCCAGAGTGTTCAGGTTAAAGTCGTGTTTCGTACTTCGTCTCAGGTCAACTGAGATACCTAGTCTTCTAGCGTGATCATGGGTTATTTTTGCCGCTTTTAGCTCCTTCATGGAAAAACCCCGACCCTGCCTCTTCAAGGGTTTGCCTTGGTGTAGCCGAAGTACCGCCCCTCCGTTGACGCTCCTCCGTAGCTTGGGCTTCGTGGGACTCATCCTCATCACTGTCTCTGCTAGCTCATGGAGGGATGGTTGAGATCTCGAAGAATCACCTCATACCAATGGTTTCTTCCGTCTGAGTAGACATAGTAGGAGTCCCTGACAGTCATGTTAGGATATTTTCTGTTGACACGTCGTTCGGCGATCTCCTGCAGAGAGATTCCTCTTCTGAACTTCACGACACCCATGGCCTTCTGTCGACGACCTGAAGAGGGCCTCTGTTTTCGTGCCCCGCCCCGCCTCATCCTAATTCTTACAATTACGACCCCAGGTTTAGCCTTGTAGCCGATCCGCCGGGCTCTATCTAGTCTCGTTGGACGCGATAAGCGCTTCACAGTAGGCTCTCTTCTCCAGCTTACTGCCGCCTGCCTAAGCCAGTCTTTGAAATCCGGGCTTCTCTCTTTCCATTGCTGCCCGATGTAAGAGTACGCCGTCAGCTGAATCACCTATGCCGACGGCATTCGAAATGAAGCCTGATAAGGGTTGCTAGACTCTCAACAGCGTTAAATCAGGCGAGGAACTGAGCCATCTCTTTAATCGGAAGCGCGTGTCACTCTAATGACCCAGGATACGAAACTTCTCGAACGTGCTTACGCCCCCGCCCGTTTGGCGATGAAGTACCATCCTCTCTACCACGGAAAGATTGAGATTACTCCGAAGGTACCCGTCGACTCGTATGAGGACTTTGCTGTCTGGTATACACCAGGAGTGGCCGACCCCTGCCTGGACATACAGAAGAACCCCGAGAAAGTGTTCGATTATACCAACAAGTGGAACAGTGTTGCGATTGTCACAGACGGAACTCGCGTGCTCGGACTTGGTGATATCGGGCCCGAGGCGGGACTACCGGTCATGGAGGGCAAGAGCCTTCTGTTCAAGTATCTGGGGGGGGTGGACGCTTTCCCAATATGCCTAGGCACAACCGTCCCGGGGGAGATCATGAATGCAGTCCGATGGCTCCAACCTTCCTTCGGGGGAGTGAACCTTGAAGACATTGCTCAACCAAAGTGCTTCGAAATTCTTGATACCCTCAGAGGAGAACTCCGAATTCCGGTCTGGCACGACGACCAACAGGGAACCGGAACGGTCGTCTGCGCCGGTCTGATAAACGCGCTGAAAGTCGTCGGAAAGAAGATCGGACAAGTCTCCATATGCATGTTGGGTGCTGGTGCTGCAAACATCGCGATTGCGCGAATCATTATCGAAGCGGGCGTCACCCCCGGAAATATTATCATGGTTGACAAACATGGAGTCCTTGGCAGAGAAAGAACCGACTTGAAGGAAAAATTCCGGGCCAAATGGGACATGTGCGAGAAGACAAATCGCGAAGGAAGGCGTGGAGGACTAGAGCAGGCGATCAAAGGAGCTGATGTGCTTATCGCAATGTCCTCTTCAGGCCCCGGGGTTATCTCGAAAGACCTAATCCATCTGATGAACGATGACTCAATAGTGTTTGCCTGCGCAAACCCCGTCCCCGAGATATGGCCCTGGGAGGCGAAAGAGGCTGGGGCGAAGATAGTGGCAACCGGCCGCTCCGACTTTCCTAATCAAGTAAACAATTCAATTGGCTTCCCAGCCATCTTTAGAGGCACGCTTGATGTCAGGGCTAAGATGATAACCGACGAGATGTGTATTTCCGCGGCAAAGGAGATAGCGCGAGTCGCGGAAGAGAGGGGACTCAGCGAAAATCGCATAATTCCCACCATGAACGACAAGGAGCTATTTCCCCGGGAAGCTACAGCGGTAGGACTGGAAGCAATCAAGCAAGGAGTTGCAGGGTTAAGACTCGGGAGAAAACAGCTCCTGGAAGGAGCCGAGGCAATCATAACTCACGCTCGGAAGACCGCACACTTCTTGGTGCAACGCGGCCTAATCAAGAGCCTTCCGGGCCACACTGCGAGCGGTGGTAGCCGACGAAGACGTACAAGCTAGCGGTTCTTGGCGGAACTGGAGACGAGGGATTCGGCCTCGCGCTTCGGTGGGCTCGGGCAGGCCATGAGGTAGTCATAGGTTCTCGAAGCCTTGACCGGGCACAGACCGCGGCTCAAAGCATCCTTAGCAAGGTTGGTGTCCCGTCGAACGTCACGGGGTCAACGAATGAAGAGGCGTCCGCGAAGGCAGATGTAGTCGTGGTAACTGTGCCTTTCGGGGCACTCGGCGACACCCTCAAGGGTGTTCGACCCTCTCTGAGGCCTGGCAAGGTCCTAGTCAACGTGACCGTTCCTCTGGAAACAGCTATAGGCGGCAGACCTACTCGGACTCTTGGCCTTTGGGCTGGATCCGCGGGGGAGTTGGCGGCGAGCATGGTTCCTAAGGGAGTAGGAGTTGTCTCCGCCTTCAACAACGTGAGCGCTGAGCTCTTGAGCGACCTTTCTCGTAGGGTCGATTGTGACGTCCTTGTCTGTGGGAATGACGAGAATGCAAAAAGAATGATAATGGAGTTGGTTAACATCATTCCTGGGGCTAGAGCAATAGACGCCGGTTCTCTCGAGAACTCTCGAACCGTTGAGCAGCTGACGGCTTTGATGGTTTCCCTGAACATTCGCTACGGCGTTCGTAGTGCCGGGATACGGATAACCGGCATAAACCTGGACACCTAGTATCTTCGTGATCATGGGTGCAGGTTGGAATCATAGGGAAGCCAAACGCCGGTAAGAGCACCTTCTTCAGCGCTGCAACTCTAATGATGGTGCCGATTGCAAACTACCCCTTCACGACAGTCAGGCCGAACCATGGGACCTCCTACCTGAGGACAAAATGTGTTTGCAGAACTTTAGGAATCGAGGACCAACCGAAGAATTCGAAGTGTATCGATGGGGAGAGATTTATTCCTGTTGACCTTGTGGACCTGCCTGGTCTTGTACCGGGGGCATGGGAAGGTAGAGGTCTCGGAAACCAGTTCCTAGACGAAGTTAGGCGAGCGGATGCTCTCATCCATGTTGTAGATGCGTCTGGTTCGACGGATTCTGAAGGGAAGCTTGCGGCCCCGGGCAGCCACGACCCCCAAGAGGATGTTTCGTTCCTTGAGAGAGAGTTAGAAATGTGGATGTTCCAGATTTTGAACAAAGAATGGGACAAGATCGCGCGCCGTTCTGATCTTACAATGGATGAGCTTGCACTGGCCATTTCTGAAAGGCTCAGCGGACTCGGAGTAAAACGCCTCGATGTAGAAGAGAGTCTGAAAACTGTGGGGCTGCGGGGAAAAGCCTCAGGCTGGCTGAGAGAGGATCTAATGCGTCTCGTGAGGCTCTTGCGCGAGACCTCGAAACCGGTTCTCCTAGCGGCTAACAAAATCGACCTTCCCACATCACCCAGTAATTTTGAGAGACTTAAAGGGAAGGATCCACTAACCCTCTCGGTCAGTGCAGAGGCCGAGCTGGCGTTGCGGAGAGCGGCCGAGAAAGGAATGATCAGCTATAAGCCAGGAGATACCACTTTCTCGGTCGAAGGTGGGGTCGCGCCCACGGCGGAGCAGAAGGTTGCTCTCGAAACGATCCGTGACAGGGTTTTGAAACCCTTTGGGACGACTGGCGTTCAGGAGTGCATAAACTCAGCTTTCCTGCGATTGTTGGACATGATAGTCGTTTACCCGGTGGAAGACCCAGAACATCTGACTGATCGCTCGGGGAACATTCTTCCCGATGCCTTCTTGGTGCCTCGGGGGACCACCCTCAAGGAACTGGCAGCCCGAATTCATTCCGAGCTTGCTGAGAGCCTGCTCTACGGAATCAATGCCCGGAATAGCATGCGGCTTGCGGAGTCGTACGTCGTGAAGGAGGGAGACGTAGTGAGTATGGTTAGCACGTCCCAGCGACGATAGGGACGCCATGAACCGAGCCGCTCGTCGCCGGACCCGAATCCCTTCCCTTCATGAAGAGTCTGTGCTGTGACTAGGCGAGAATGTAGCCCGTTGACGATGGTCTAAGGCGCTTTAAGGAGATCCGTCGGACGAATTCCGTTCTAGTCGGGTGCTGTAGGGCCAAAATGTGGACGGGCCTGCTCATCATCTAAGCTTTCCTCCTGAAGTGACATCTCTACTCACGACCACTCCTGGACCGACCCAGGCCCCAGGGCCGATCTTGACACCTGGAAATATGGACACGTTTATTCCAGTGCGCACATTATCACCGAAAATTGTCCCGAGTTTTCTTCTGTGGGTGTCAATCCACTTGCCCTTTACCCTTGACCTGACTACTGCGCCATCGAACCTGAGGTTGGCAGTCACAGTGCCCGCTCCCAGAGATGCTCCTTCCCCCACGACGCTGTCCCCCACATAGGACAGATGAGGAATCTTCACATAATCCATCAATACGCTATTCTTCACTTCGCAGCCGGCTCCGACTTTGCAATTCTGTCCTATGGTGGTGTACGGTCGAAGATACGAGTTTGGACCGACGGTCGTATCTTTTCCGACCACTAGAGGACCCTCCAGGTAGCTCCCTGATTTGACCACCGACCCTTGGGCAAGAATCACCGGTCCTTTGACTTGCACGCCTTCCTCCACCTCTCCAGCCATGGATGATGAACGGCTCTCCAGCGCCATTTTGTTAGCATCGAGAAGATCCCACGGGTAGGTTACCCCAAGCCACTCTTTCGCGCCTAGCGGAAAAGCTCGAATTCTCGCTCCTCCACGAATCATGAGGCCGAGGGAATCTGTTAGCTCATATTCACCGCGGCCTGATACCCGGGTCTCCGCAAGAACTTTGAACACCGAACCACTTAGCATGTAGAGTCCTGCGTTAACCCTTGCAGGCCCCATTTTGTCAACCTTTTCTTGAATCGAAGTGACTAAGCCCTTTGTGATTTCCAGCCTTCCGAACCTCGAGGGGTCCTCTACAGCTGCAGCAGCTACCATGTCATCTGGAGACCGCGAAGCGGCCTTAACGAACCGAGCAAGCCCTGAGCTGGAGTAGTAATCGTCGCCGTATGTGACGATGAAACGAGCTTCGTCTTTCAGTTGAAGCTGGCAGCTTCTCAAAGCGTCGGCAGTCCCCGCTGGACGCGCTTGCGATACAAAGGAGATTTTACACCCCGGGTGTATGCCTCTCACGAAGCTCTTGATCATCTCTGCTTTGTAGTTGACAACCAGGAGAACTTCTGTTATTCCTGACTTTCTCAGCCCGCGGAGGGTTCCTTCTAGTATCGGGCTCCCGGCGAGAGTCAGGAGATGCTTCGGCCTGGTTTCGGTTAATGGCCAAAGTCTCTCTCCTCTCCCTGCTGCGAATACAACCGCCTTCAAATCAGGGTTTGCCCTTAAACACTCGCCGGATAAGCCGAAGAGTCTCCCTCATTATGCGCGTCGCCTCGCTGGCTTCCCTTGACTCGGAGGTTACCCGGAGAACTGGCTCTGTCCCGCTTTGACGCACTAGCACCCAAGACTCTTGAGAGCTGACCCGCAAGCCGAACCTTGCGCTTACCCTCGCCCCGTCTCCAACAATCTTCTTCAGTCCCCCCACTATTGAACCCCCTAGGGTCTGATTGTGTCTGAGCTTGAGGGGAAGGCTATCTCGAATCATGTGATAGCCTGGAATAACTTCTATGATCTTCGAGACGGGTTCCTTCCTTTCTTCAACTTCTTTGAGGAACAAAAGACCGGAAAGTATGCCATCGGGACACGGGTTAAACTGGGGGTGGATCCAGGCGCCTGAGGGCTCTCCCGCGAACGTCCCTTGCGAATTCTTCATCTCTCTCAAGAGCTTGGCGTCTCCCACGGGTCCTCTAACTAGCTTCGCTCCCTGTTTTTCAGCTACCTCGTCGACGGCCATCGACACGTCAAGGGGCACGATAAAGGGACCTTTGGATCGGCTGGCTAGGAAGGATACGTAGGCGCCAAGGACTCGATCCTGTAGGGGACATTCGCCCTTCTCATCCACCAAGAACATCCTATCCCCGTCCCCGTCGAACCCTATCCCCGCGTCCGCCCCGGTTTCAACTACGGCATCGCGGAGCATTCGCATGCTCGCCTGGGTAGGTTCGGAGCCTCGGGCTGGGAACCCTCCGTCGGGAATCGAGTTTATTGCAATAACCTTGGCAAGAACCCTTGCGTAGACGCGAGGAGCTAGATAGCATGTCGCCCCATTGCCCGGGTCGAGCACTACCTTCCACTGTTTTTTGAACGAAATGCGACCCAAAGCGGCCTCGTATTCTTGAGGGTTGGCAAGCTCCATTTGACCGACACGAGGGGAGGGTTGGACGCTTGGGGAGGAAGGGTTCCTGTTGGGAAGGTTACTCTTGTCGTCAAAAGCCTCTCCCTTGGAACTGAACACCTTGAATCCATTATACTCGGGGGGGTTGTGGCTTGCGGTAATCATTACTCCGCAGTCCGCTTTCTCCCTACGGGTTTGGTAGGAAAGGGCCGGGGTAGGGACAAGTGAATAATCCTTCACTTTGGCTCCTGATTCTAGGGCCGCGGCCAAGAAGGCTGCTCTGAGGGCGTGGCCAGAATGACGTGGGTCTCGGCCAAGTACGACAGAGTCGCCGAGACTTGCCGTCACTCTTTTTCCCAGCTCGAAAGCGACATCCGGGCCGACTTCTTCCGGGTACTTGCCCCGGATGCCCGAGCTTCCGAACTGGAGCTTCAAGCCCGTCGGAATTACGCCGTCGGTTCAGGTGGAACGATGACCTCTGGGGTTGGAATCGCCGTAGGCTCCTGGCTTTCGGCTAGAGGCATCGACAGGAGTTTGGACTTTCGAACCCCTACGTGTCTGAGGGGACAGACCTTTTTTGCCTCATTGTACACGTCGGACCCCATCTTGCCAAGTACCATTTCATGGCTTAATTGGGAATAGGTGAGCTTGGAGGCCTTTTCGGCCACAATCTTTCCCATCACTTGCCGAACAGCGTGTTCTTGCGATCCTTGTATTCTGCCGTGGCTGAATGAAATGACATAGACTCTTGTCAAATACTTGTCGAGCGTGCTAGCGGTGAAGAGCCCGTCTATTCGAGTACTACCTCTCCGCACGAGACTCCTAAGATAGTCAGTGGAATACTCGTGACTCTTCAGGATAGTATCGCACCTGTCCCCGGTTACGGAAACCACGAGGAAGTACAGTTTTGTTGACTGGTGGGAGAAGTCTCCCGTAATGTCGTAGAGTGTGGTTTCGACTACCCTGCCTATGAGTTTCTTAGGGTCCTCAGAGGGGATGACAGCGACGTTCTGTTCTCCGAAGTACGACGGAGTGTAGACCGAGTACCATTCCTTAGACCTCCACTTGTCCCTTACTTTCTTGGTCGCCTTTGACACGAGCACTACTCCAACTCTTTCTCACGTAGTGTATCCAAAGTCTCCCTTGCTGCATGAAGACATCTGAGCAAGTCATCTAGGGTGAATATGAAGGTTTCAATTTTGCCTTCATAGGTCAACTTGAACACTGCGGAGTGTTGGTTCGCCTCCCTGGAAACGTCCAGTCCGGGCATCTTGATGTTATCCGGCTCTAAGGCCTGAACCAGCGATTTTGAGATTCTTGCATTTGCAACATTCAGGGCTAGTCGAGCTCGAATCATGCTAGCACTGAACCCACGACTCTTCTGAATTCTTCAAGAAAACTCTCCAGCCCTTCTCGTTCAACTGTGGCCCCTGCGGCTATCGCGTGGCCTCCTCCATTGCCCCCATAGTTGAGGGCAAGAGTCTGCAGGATCAGGCCTAAGTTGACACCCTTCTCGACCAACTGATCAGTGGCGCGAGCCGAGATTTTGGCCTCGCCTTCCTCAGTGGAGGTTACTACAAGAGTAACCTTGGTATCTCCGAATAGGTTCGACGACGAAATGATAGATGAAACAGCGCCTGTCATGTTCTCATCTATGACTCCTTCGCCCCTGACCACCACAACTCTACCCTGTTGCTTCAGAACGGAAGGGTTGCCTGCGAGCCAGTTCATATATTTGGCAAGCAACCTCTTGTAATCTCCATAGACCTGCTGCGCTTCTTCAAAGGCAGCTCCTCGATCCCCGATCCCCAAGGCTATCCCAAGGCCGGGTTTCCCCATCCGTCCACAAGCGTTCAGAAGAGTTGCAAATTCCCTAGCGTCCCTTAGTGGAGTCCAGAGGTCCTCTTTGGTAAGAGTATAGACGGCCCCTATTAACTCGAGAGCGATCTCCCCACTCATTCTAAGTGAGATTATGTGCTGGATAACCCCATCTACAAGCCTGCGTTTTTCATCGATTGACAAGTCTGAAATCGTCCTCCAACGGTCTTCTACTTTAGTAGGGATGTTAGCTTTGTCGAGAAGCGCTAGACACTTGTCCTCTTCGTTGCTAAGACCAGGCAAAAATGGAGAGGTCGTGGAAGCAATGGCGCGGTGCACGGGCCTTGTTTGTCGTCCAAAGAAGACGAGGTCCTGGGTTTCTTCGACGAGTCGCATTTCAATGGCATCCTTGAGAATCTCCTGGTTCAACCCAACGAGAGTTCTCCTTGGTCCCTTGTCTTGCTGATCTCCCAAGCAGCCAACCAAGGCCATTGGTGAGAGGTCTCGATTTCCGCCGTCCAGTGACTTGGCCAGGAGATATGCCGTTCCGGCTCCGCTGATTTCGGTGGACCCCTTAAACCCGAACAGGTGGGTATTGAAATGCACCAGGTTTGGTGCCGCCTCTCCGAGAGACTGGTGATGATCAGCAACGACAATTCGTCTATTTCTTAGGCCCCTCGAAAGGAGGGTTAGATATCCGCTCCCGATGTCAGTGAAGATGACAAGGCTGGATTCTGTGCCGTCAATCTCTTCAACGACTCTCTCCGAGAGGCTCTCAACAACCCTCAGGTGTGCTGGCGTACCAAGACGATTGATTGCGGAGAGAATTATGCTTCCCGCGCTTATTCCGTCGGCGTCAAAATGAGTCACGACCAAAATTGGAGATTGGTCTTTTGCTGCGTTTCTGATAACAGCGCTAGCTTCAGCTGCTTGTTGGTCAAGCTCGAAATGACGCTTGTCGCTGTTACTTGAGTGAGGCAGCAACGGGCTTATACTCCCATTCCTTAGGAAGTCGGCCTGCGCTGCGATAATATGTCACTAGCCGGTGGATTTTCGACTCTATCAATGCGAGGTCCCTTTTGTTAGGGTAGTCCTTTCTGTTCTTTTCCAAGTGTCTGCGGGCGCTGCTCGCCTTTCTGAGCAAGTTCTCTAAGTCCTCTGGAACCTTCGGTCTTAGTTCTAATGGCAGAAGGTGTTCTAGTCTCTTCTGGGAAATCTGAGAAACAAGGGGGATTCCATACCTGTCTCTCAAAATCTGGCCTATGATGCTGGGGGAATTGCCTTCTTTTCCAAGCTTGACCACCAGTGCTTCAACCTCCTCCGGTTCGTACTTGAACCAAGAAGGAGGGCGTCTGCTAACTGGCCTCGTAGAGCCAGAGCTTCCTCTCTTACCTGAGTATAATCGAGCCAACTCGCCGTCCCTGACGAAGTGTCGGTCCTGTTCGAGTTATTTAAGGGGCACTGAGTGTCGACTGCTCGAAATTACGAGTCCTCCGCGTCCGCGAGGACTGATTGTCTTCAACCCGTGCTTAAGAAGCGCGTGTCTCAACCGACGGTCTACAGTAGCAACCGCGGCTGCATCCTTGGTAGCAAGGACAATCGCTAGGATTGAGCTGTCGACTTCCGGAATCCCAGGGGACGACTCTAGAACATCAATTCTCCGCTTCTCAAGGGCTGCAAGTGCAATCCTCGCTAGTCCAGCCGTGTCGAAGCTGCCGCTTCTCGACAGTCGTTGTAATTCCATTACCACGCCTTCAGTAGTTGCGAGCCTCACCGGTCCAGCGGATGCATCCCGAATTTCCTCGTCAAATTCCTTGTGATTTCTTAACATGGTCAGAACGAAACTTGTGTCTATTAGAACCGTAACCGGAGGGCGAGTTCTCACCGAAGAGCTCCGAAGCCGATTAGCCTCCAGCTCTCACCTATTCGCCGGCTGAGGGCTACCTTAGACCCTGGGTCGGAGCAGATGGGCTTCTTAAGAGCTACGTCGGCTATGTCCTCTCTAACCGACGCGACGACCCCCGACGTGACTGCAGTCCCGATGTTGAGCACTAATGGTTCATTCATCCTGATTTTCTGTACTGGAACCAGCTGTTCCGTGCCCACGGCCCTTTCGAACAACTCCACATCTAGACTGACTTTCTCCATGGTGGGCGGTAGGGATCCGGCCCTTCCAAGGACGTTCCCCACGAGGCCGTCAGACTTCGACACTGAAGGATCCAAGTCCGTGCCAATTGCGATGAGGCCCCCTGGAGTTGCCAGTTTGACTTCACCACCACCGGCTTGGAGACTTTCTACTTTGGCGAGCAGCTTCTCATACCGTGCCTTATTTCCTTCTTCTGTTCTGATTCCGGGACAAATCTCTACCTCGTCTCCATGCCTGAAAAGGCCTTGCACCACTGACCCGCCGACGACTCCTCCTGCCAGATCTTCGGCTTCTGTTCCTGGCTTGTTGACGTCAAAGGATCGGAGTATGGATAGCCGAGGGGGTAGCGTTTGGTCTCGCTTCGGAGTCGGTATTCTCTCTTGGATGGCGCCAATTAGGACGTCCATGTTCAACCTGTGCTGGGCGGACACTGGAATCACTGGGGCGTTATCCGCCACGGTGTCTTTCGTAAAGTTCCGTATCTCGTTGTAGTTCTCTTTTGCTCTGATCCTGTCGACGACGTCTATCTTGTTTTGGACCATCACTAGCTTTCGGAGCCCGATCATGTTTGCGGCCTGCATGTGCTCACGGTCCTGAGCCTGAGGACACTTCACATCAGAGGATAGGACGAACAGGGCTCCATCCATTATTGCTGCTCCGGAAAGCATCGTCACCATCAAGCTGTGATGGCCGGGACAATCGACAAAGCTCACGGTCCTTAGGAATCTTCCCTCGCTTCCACAGTTGGGACATTTCTTCGACGTAGAGTAGTTTGCAGGTGGCTCGCACGAGGGGCACTCATAAAAAGTCGCATCGGCATAGCCTATTCGGATCGTGATCCCGCGACGAAGTTCTTCAGAGTGTCGTGCGGTCCATACTCCAGTCAGCGACTGAACAATGGTGCTCTTTCCATTGTCCACGTGGCCTAGCGTTCCTATGTTTATTTCAGGCTGTATGTATCGGCACTTCCGCGATAGAACGGCGATGAACGTATTAGGCGAAATTTAACCTTTGCAACCTGTGATTGCGACTAACCTCACCCATCCTCTCTGTCTCGGGATCGAGTCCACAGCACACACTTTCGGGGCGAGCATCGTAGATTCTGCGGGCCGAATAATTACGAACGTCAATTCGAGCTATCGGCCCCCGAGAGGAGTCGGAATACATCCGAGGAAGGCATCAGAACATCACGTGGAAGTCGCTGATGACGTAGTTCGGCGGGCATTGAGAGATAATGGTGGGGCCAATCTGGCGCCAGATATTGTGGCTTACGCTGCAGGGCCTGGTCTTGGACCCTGCTTGAGAGTGGGCGCTACCGTGGCGAGGGCCATCTCTAGCTACTTGGGGCTCCCGTTAGTGCCAGTTCACCATGGAGTGGCTCATTTGGATTTGGCCATTGCAACATCGGGCGCCTGCGACCCTTTGGCAGTCCTGGTCTCGGGTGGCCACACAGCGATTCTTGTTCATGCCTGGAAAAAATGGCTCTTTTACGGTGAGACCCAGGACATTACATTGGGGAACTTGTTGGATATGTTTGCGAGGGAGGCACGCTTGCCCGCACCTGGAGGAGTTTCTGTGGAAGCTGAGGCCGAGGATGGAAGAACTTTGCTGCCTCTACCGTACACCGTGAAGGGAAACGATGTAGCATACTCGGGACTTTTGACTGCTGCTGTTCGTTTTCTCAGGAAAGGTGCGAGAGTCCGCGACGTTTGTTATTCCCTTCAGGAGGTAGCATTCTCTATGCTTGCCGAGGCTGTTGAGAGAAGCCTAGTCCAAACTCGGAAAACCGAGATACTCTTAGCGGGAGGAGTAGCGGCGAACAAGAAGCTAAGGAAAATGCTACGTCTCGTAGCCAGTGACCACCAGGCGACCTTTCACCCGGCGACCCCATCCCTTTCGGGCGATTGCGGAGCTCAAATCGCTTGCTCGGGCCAGAACCTGTATTCCACCGGCAGAACTGTCGCAGTTTCACATAGCTTTGTGACGCCGCGATGGCGACTTGACGAGGTAGAAGTACCGTGGATCCCACGAAAATAGGTATCAGTCTCCTCCACCGGGGAGCAGAAGCTGATCTTTTTCTTACAAGGTTGGGATCCTGGAAAGCAGTGAAAAAAATCAGAGTGAGGAAAGCCTACAGAAACCATCAGCTGGACGCTCGAATTCGCAGAGAGAGAACTGCGCGAGAGGCATCCGCGCTGCACGAGGCCAAGGGTGCAGGAGTCAGAACCCCCAGCATGCTCGACGTAGACCAACAAGATTATTCCATTTCCATGACGTTCATCGAAGGAGAAGTGATGAGGGACCAACTAGACAACCTAAGCAAGCCAAGAAGAGCCGAAATCCTTCAGGAGATAGGTCAGCAAATCGGAAAACTTCACCTAAAAGGACTGGTTCATGGCGATCTAACGACATCCAATATTATCCTCTCCTCCAATGGGCTTCCATTCATTCTGGACTTTGGGATGTCGTCTCATTCGACGGAACCCGAGGATAGAGGAGTAGACCTTCACCTTCTTCAACGCTCCATCTCAACCAGCCACACGTTGGACCCGCACTCCTCTGCAAGAGCAATCATCAAAGGATACAGAAAGGTCCTAGGGAAGAAGGAGGCAGGCCTGAGTTTGAGAAAACAATTGGAGATTGCTAGGAGGGGACGCTACTTTGCGATCAGGTAAGGTTCTTTGGTTGGCTACTGAGAACCGAAACAAGCTTCGAGAGGCTCAAGCGATCCTGACAAATTTCGGGATAAGGGCCCGGTGGCTCAAACGCGCCAAAGTGGAGATTCAAAGTTCTGACCTAGAGAAAATATCGAGCTTTGCGGCAAACAACATCTCTAGAACCCACAAAGGAATGGTAGTCGTCGAGGACTCCGGACTGTTCGTGGAGGCCCTTGGTGGATTCCCGGGGCCTTTCTCCGCTTACGTACAGAGAACTATTGGTCCCAGCGGAATTCTGAGACTTCTCGGGCAAAAGGAGAAGCGTGGCGCCTATTTCCAAGCCTCCATAGCCGCGTCCGAGTCTGGCTGTGCTCGGGGAGTGTTCACAGGAACTGTAAGGGGGAGAATCTCAAGAACGGAACGAGGCGATAACGGGTTCGGATTCGATCCCATATTCATTCCAGAGGGAAGGCGGATGACGTTCGGAGAAATGGGTGATTCTCAGAAGAACAGCCAATCTCACAGGTCTAAAGGGTACAGAAAACTGGCCGATTGGTATCTTTCTTCCTGAATCACCTTCAAAACGATTTGCCTCTCCAGCGGAGTCCTAAAATAACGGTCCGGACCGGCTGAGAACATGTTCAGGATTGTTACAGTAGAGGATGTGGTCAGGATTCCACCCCAGAAGTTTGGGGACCCGGTTGACCAAGTTGCACGAGAACAAATCAAGCTTAGGTATGAGAACTATGTCGATGAGGAGTTAGGATACGTCATTCTCGTAACCGACGTTGAGATTGAGTCCACAGGCAAGATTCTCCCAGGTGATGGTTCTACCCACCACAGATCCACTTTCAAGCTTCTGACCTTCTACCCGGAGCTCCACGAAGTTGTAGAGGGGGAAGTAGTTGAGGTGACCGACTTCGGGGCATTCGTCAGAATTGGACCCGAGGACGCCCTTCTGCACGTATCTCAAGTCATCGACGATTTCATCACATACGACGAAAAGCATGGGGTCCTCTCGGGACGCGAAACACAAAGGAAGCTTGGGAAGGGGAACCTTGTTAGGGGCAGAATAATTGCCGTGAGCTTTCCTCGGGGAGGCTCCGGGGGCAAGATTGGCATAACCCTGCGACAGCCCTTCCTGGGTAGGCTAGAATGGATTCAAGAAGAATTGAAAGGCAAACCGATTAAGGTAGAGCACAAGACATGACAGAAAAGGCCTGCAAGAACTGCCGGATGATCAGTAACGGACCCGTTTGCCCCAACTGCAAGTCCACAAACTTTAGCGATGACTGGACAGGGTTTGTGGTCATCTTGAAACCAGGGAACTCTGAAGTTGCCAAGCTTATGGGAATCAAGGTAGCAGGCCGCTTTGCCATACGCGTAAGGTAGCTGGGCACAAGTCCCGATTCGAAAACTCGTGGGGAACGAACTGGCGGCTAGGCCCGCGCTCCGTAGTCGGTGAAACTGCACGAGCCGCACACCCATCTCTGGACAGGCTGGGAATGGGTCGCCATTACTGCCCCGCATCTTGGACACTTTCTGTTTCTCAGCTTGGCCGCGGTCGAGGCAATCTCGTAGAGTTCGCTCCTCATCTTATGTTTCTTTTTCTTTGGGGCAGAGGGCTGGGCCTGCGGCTTAGACATAGATGGGAGGCGTTACGCTCAGCGGTATTTAGTGTTGCTTTTTCTGCGCCCAATCGAAACGTTGATAAAAGCCCCCACGTCGCCCCCATGGTTACTAGGCCGATGAGAGTGAGGCTGGATGGCACAAAAATCAGTTTACATTAGATTTCAGGTTCCCAAGGACGCAGCCGACAAGGCGTACCAACTTTTGCAGGTTGCGAAGGACACTGGCAAGCTAAGAAAGGGAACTAATGAGACAACCAAGGCGATAGAGAGAGGAATAGCCAAGCTCGTTCTGATTGCAGAAGACGTCGAACCTCCTCAAGTAGTGGCCCATCTTCCAATTCTCTGTGATGAAAGGAAAATCCCCTATCTCTACGTTCCCAGTAAGCTTGAACTGGGCAAATCAGCCGGTCTAGACGTCGGGTCAGCGGCTATATCAGTGGTCGAGCCTGGAGACGGCGCCCAATCCCTGAAAGAACTTACTAAGGTCTTTGAGAATCTCAGAAAGACCGGTGCTGGGACCTGAGCAGGGCCAGAGAAAGATCTGACGAGCCTCTTACTCCCGCGGAAGTAACCCAGATCATTGGCCGTACTGGGGTTACTGGAGAAGTTATTCAAGTGAGAGTTAGAGTCTTGGAAGGAAGGGACAAGGGGCGAATCATCACGCGAAACGTGAAAGGCCCCATCCGCCTCAATGATGTTCTTATGCTTCGAGAAACCGAGAGAGAAGCGAAGAAGATAAGGTAGGGTGGACGACCTCAATGCCCAAGACTTTCAAATGCAGTTTCTGTGGGAAGAGCTTTCCCAACACCACTGGGGTCTTGCATGTTAGAAACGACGGGACGCTTGTCTATTTCTGTTCGAGACGGTGTAGAGTCAGCGTAGTATCTTTTGGGAGAGACTCTCGAAAACTGAAATGGACAGAATACTACGGAAAAAGAGAGAAAGGCCGCTGAGTTCGCCCCAGGTCCAAAGAACCTTCTCCTTCCTGAAGCCAGAATCTGTGAAGAGAGGTGTGGTGGGGGAGGTGTTGAACCGGCTTGAACGAAAAGGGTTCGTTTTCCGACAGCTCAAACTTCACCAGATTACGAAGAAGGAGGCAAGTGACCTCTACGATATTCATCGGGTGAAACCCTTTTTCCAAGAACTCGTCGACCATGTGACGTCAGGGCCGGTGGTTTTGATGGTGCTGGAAGGCCCTAACGCTGTTGAAACCGTGCGCAAGATGGTCGGCGCCACCAACCCTCTAGTTGCCGAATCCGGCACCATAAGGGGAGATTTCTCGATGTCAATTACGGCTAACGCGATCCATGCGTCCGACAGCCTAGAGAACGCTAAGCGAGAAGCCTCGATCTTCTTCCAAGATGCCCTCTAACTACGGAACCTAGAAGGCAAATCAGGGTTTATTACAAAGATTTGACGAAACCGGGCTCCCGATGGAGCCTAGGGTAGATGCCGATCCGTCAACCGATCGCTGTGGTCTTGGGCCACGTCGATCACGGGAAGACTACTCTCCTGGATAGGATAAGAGGTACCTCGGTCGCCGCCCGAGAGCCAGGCCAGATCACACAATGGATCGGTGCCAGTTTCATCCCCGCCAAGACCGTGGGCGATATTTGCGGACCTCTTCTTGCCAGGTTCAAGCTGAAGATAGAGGTCCCCGGAATCTTGTTCATCGACACACCAGGTCATGAGACCTTCAGTAACCTAAGGAGGCGTGGAGGTTCGGCCGCTGATGTTGCGATTCTGGTTATCGATGTTACGAAGGGAGTCGAGCCCCAGACTGTAGAGTCATTGAATATTCTAAAGGCGAGAAAAACCCCTTTCATGGTCTGTTGCAACAAGATAGACGCCATCCCCGGCTGGCAGTCGGCCCCCGAGGGATCATTTCTTGCCAACATGAGCAACCAGAGACCTGAAGTTCTGACTGACCTCGACAACCGGCTTTACACAATGATGGGGGCCCTCTCTCGGTACGGGTTTAGGTCCGACAGGTTCGACAGGATCACAGAATTTGCCAAGACAGTGGCCCTAGTGCCGGCAAGTGCAAAGACTGGCGAAGGACTGCCGGAACTAATGGCGATGCTTGTTGGACTAACCCAAGGCTACATGCGGGGTGAACTCTCAACAAGCTCGGGTCCCGCGGAAGGAACAGTTTTGGAGGTGAAAGAAGAGCCTGGCCTGGGAATAACCATCGACGCGATGATCTACAACGGCCGTCTGTCCGTCGATGATCCCATTCTCTTGGCGGGCCGGAAGGGAATCATCTCAACCAGGGTAAAGGCCCTGCTTCTTCCAAAACCCCTAGATGAAATCCGGGACCCCCGGGACAAGTTCACACGAGCCGACTTTGTAGACGCGGCGGCCGGTGTAAAGATTGCCGCATCGGACTTGGATGACGCAGTCGCAGGCTCGTCATTGTATGGCGTGGGTGATCGGACAATGAGAAAAGACCTCGAGAAGAGAATTCTGGATGAGGTCGAGACTGTCAAAGTTAACACGGATAGGAATGGGGTGATTGTAAAGGCGGACGCATTGGGTTCTCTAGAGGCCTTGACGACATCCCTTGCGGCGTCGCAGATTCCAGTGAGGCTGGCCGATGTTGGAGACGTATCCCGTCGTGATGTGGTCGAGGCAGAAGTGGTCCGGGCCAAGGACCGTTATTTGGGGGCAGTCATCAGCTTCAACACGAAGGTATTACCAGATGCTGAGGAGGAGGTCAAGAACTCAGGCATACCTGTCTTCAGGGGCGACATAATCTACCATGTTTTGGAGGAGTACACCCGCTGGGTGGAGACACAGAAGTCGGCTGGTGTCAAGGCCGAGATGGACTTGTTGATTCGTCCAGGAAAAGCCAGATTGTTGAAGGGCTTCGTCTTTCGAAGAAGTGACCCAGCGATTGTAGGGGTGGAAGTCTTGGATGGAATGATCAAAGCGAAGTACCCACTGGTCAACAGTGAGGGAAGACGGGTGGGGGTGGTGTTGAGGATACAGGACCAGGGAAAGGATGTGGTTGAGGCTAGTGCGGGAAAGCAAGTGGCGATTTCGATTGACAAGCCGATGGTGGGGCGCCATATCTTTGAGGGGGATGTCCTGTATGTGGACGTTCCTCCTCAGCATGCTCGGGCCTTGATGACTAAGTTCAAGGATTACATTTCTCAAAGGGAAATTTCTCTTCTGGAGGAATTGGCCTCTCTTGGCAAAGTTGTCAGTTCTGCCTGAACCGTGCCTTGGGGCCTTTATTAGCAGGAGTAAGGCCCGGGTTTTCTCAGGAGAGGTATATGCCCAATGGCGAAGTTCCAGCTTGTAGTTTCTGACCCTAAAAACCGGATTTCCAAGGCTACGACTCTTGAGGGTCCTAGGGCCCAGGCTCTGGTTGGAAAGAGTATTGGGGAGGAGGTTGACGGAAAGCTCTTGGGAATCGGTAATTTGAAGGTCAAGATTACTGGTGGTACTGACAAGGATGGTATTCCAATGAGGTTTGACCTTCAGGGAGGGGCGAAGAGGAGGGCGGTACTGGCTGGGGGGGTAGGCTACAAGCCTACAAGCAAGGGGGAGAGGGTTCGGCGTCTTCTGAGGGGTCGTACGGTGACAGAGGATACTCTACAGATCAACAGCGTGATTGTGAGCGGGGAATTGGAAAAGGTTGAGAAACAGGAGAAACCTGTGGAGGAGAAGGCTTGAGCTTCGAAGTTGTCGAGGAGAAGACTAACCCGGTGGTGGGTAGGAAGGAGGCTAAGATGGTTGTTCACCATCAGGGGGCTGGCACGCCTGATAGGTTGACGGTCCGAAAGTTGGCGTCTGAGCATTTCAAGGCTCCCTTTGACAGGGTTTTTGTCAAGAGCATTTCGACCCGGACGGGTGGCTCTAGTGCTTTGTGCGCTGTTGAAATTTATGACGACCCTGGGCTGGCCCAGAAGGTCGTTCCCGCTTATCTGAAGAATAGGAACTTGCCTAAGGATCAGAGGGTTTCTAGGCAGAAGAAGAGTGAGGAGGCGAAGCCTGCCGCGCCAGCGGAGAAGAAGGCTGAGCCAAAGCCTCAGGCCAAAGCTGAACCGAAACCCCAAGCGAAAGCCGAGCCGCCGAAGGAAGGCAAGCCTGGTGTAGAGAGGGGTCCGAAACCGGGTGAGAAAGAGGCTAGGCCTTCTGGGAAGCCTGAGGCCAAGCCCAAGGCCTAGATCGTACTGGAAATAGGCCTCCCAATTCGTGAGGTTATGCGCTGTATTATTTGGCCCAGAGTGAGTGGGTCTCTGCCTGGCATTATCGCTCGTAGTTGTGACAAAGTGTGGCTAGACTAAGAAGGCTCTTAATAACCGGCCTAGTCCAGCTGGCAGCTTTCCTGGCCCTCCTGTACTATGCGGTTGTCTTCGTAACTGCGTACTATCTTCGCCTAGCGCTCGTGACAGCAGCTCTTGTTGACGCTGCAACCAGCGTGTGGTACTTGCTGTCAGCTTTGAGCAAGGGCGGAGAAGCAAGCTCAGAATAGCCAATCTAGTTAGGACGAATCGAGCTTCTCATTTGTGGGAGAAGTAAACTATGATCATGGATTCGTCCTTTGAGTCTATGCGTGCGAAACCTATTCTGACCATTTGAACTATGCTCCCCACGGGCTCGACTAAAACATTTGTCTCGACAAGACCCTTGAGCCTGGTTGCATCAGGCATCACCGCCTCGAAAGGTAAATGTTGAGATTCGGGGAGCCACTGGACAAGGGGAGCCCGCAGCTTCTTGGCCTCAGCATACTCCTGACTGTGATATTCCGCCCTAATCCCTGCCGGCCCGGCGTTGCTCAATTCCACATTAAACAGTTCCATAAGCCGGACAACTTTCGACTTCTCGAATGCCGCCTGATCTTTAGCGGAGAGCCAAAGGTGGACTGTTCCCTCCTTGGCACTGACTTTGAGGATTCTAGTCCCGAGCTCTGGCCTTTCAGGGTGGAGGGGAAGATGAGCTTCATAATCTCTTGGAACATTGGTCACCTCCAGCAACAATGGGTTTGGGACGAAGCTGTACCTGTGTGCTATTTTGTCGATTTCCTTCCTGTCGGTGGCGTTTATGTTGTCCCAGCTGAGAGTCGCATCCACTGGCCTGGGACCCATTTCGTAGACGATTCTGCGTAGCGAGTTGGGTGAATACCCTCTTCTTCGCAAGGCTGAGAGTGTTGGAAGTCGAGGGTCCGAGTAGCCCTCCACCTTGCCTTCCTCTAACTCCTTGACCATGAACGATTTGCTAAGGCTGAAACCGACCGTTCTCAGCCGCCCGTAATGGATTGCTTCAGGGTACTCCCATCCCAGGTGTTTGTAGAGGTAGCTCTGGCGCAGAGCGTTGGTGAGATGCTCCTTTCCCCGGATAATGTGGGTGACGGACATCAGATGGTCGTCAATGCCAGCTGAGAAGTTGTAGAGAGGCCAGACTCTGTATTTTGCGCCCACTCGCGGGTGCGGATAGGCCGCGGGGTCGATCACTCTTAGGGCGGGCCAGTCTCTCACCGCTGGATTCGGATGCGCAATATCGGTCTTTACCCTGACGACGGCTTGTCCCTCACCTAATTCTCCGTTCAACATTCTCTGCCAGTCATGAAGGTTGGAGGCTGGGCTCTTGACGCGGCAAGGGCAGGCCTGGCCTGCGGTCATTAGCTGGTGGAATTGTTCGCGTTCACACGTGCATACATAACAGTCCCCCTGGCCGAGTAGTTTCTCAGCAGTCTCGTAGTAGATCTGGAACCTATCGCTCTGAATGATCTCCCCGTCCCAAGGGCAGCCGAGCCATCGCAGGTCTTCTCTTATGGCATCGTAGTATTCTAGGCTGGACCTCTTCAGCCTCGGGTCCGTATCTTCGAACCGGAGTAGAAACCTTCCAGCATACTTTTTTGCATAGTCATGTGACAGTATGACGGCGCGGATTGAGCCGAGGTGGAGAACAAAGTCTGGGTTGGGGGCGAATCTCGTCACGATTTCGCCGTATTTCTCAGCATTGGGCAGGGCAGGCAGTTCTTTGACATTAGCCTCTTCTTTTCCAGGCCCATGCTTAACTAGTGTAGAGCTCGTAGAGCTTTACCTCCTCAAACCAGTCTTAGGGTGATTCTGATTAGAAGAGGTGTTTGTTGAGGAGCTGGGCCGAGCCGCCAGGGGACGAGACAACTAGGTCATCGGTAATACTGGCGAGGCTGTTTCTAACCTTTGGCAGAGCCTCTGGGGTCGTGTTGGCGAACACTGATGGTCCAGTGTCGAGAGAGAACCATACTGGTAGCCCTTCCTCTTCCCTGAGCCGTCTCACTTCGTTGATTATCTTGATTGAGAGTGGGCTGAATAGCACCATTCCTCGTGGCCCTGTCATGGTTATGGCGTGGAGGTTCAACGTGTCCTCTTCTGCGAGCTCGCCGATCTTCCTAACATTCCCAGTTGACAAGGCCTGTTTCATTTTTCGGAGTCTGGCTTGTAGATAAGTGAGGCGAGCCCTGTAGAGGGGGGACCTCACCGCGTCTTCGTGTGCCCTGTCAGTCTTGACACTCGAGGGTGCGGGTACGATTAAGGTCCGGAGTTTGACCGAGTCTGGAGAGGCCAATTGTTCCGCGTAGGAGTCTCCTCCCTTGTTGGCGTACCATATCGAGAAGCCCCCGACAAGGCTTCTTGTCGCTGACCCGGCTCCCAGCCTCACGATTTGGGAAAGCTCTCGGGTTGCAAGGTGTAACCCAAAGGCTCTGGAGGCAGCTAGTCCTAGGGCTGCAAACCCGGAAGCGGAGAATCCCAGGCCTTTACCATCTACCATAGGGTTTCTGGAGTCTATTCGGACGAAGGCAGGTTTTTTTCCTGCCGCCCTTCTCAGGGGATCAAGGACAGCTTTGACTCGCTCGAGCTCTGGTTTGGTGGGGACTCTTCCATCCAGCCTCAAAACGTCTCTTCGATATCGCGGGTCGAATTCGACTGTGGTTACGGTTGGGAGGGCCTTCATGCATACAGAGATGCTGTCGTGGTATGGGATTCGAAGTCGGGAATCTCTCAGGCCATGATACTTGATCAGCCCTTGGATAGCGTATGCCTGGGCTGTTGCTTTCAAGAACTCTTCTACCCGATGACTCCGGTAGCCTTTGCCACTCGTACGGCGGCTGCCTCTGCGACGCCTGTCTCGCCGAGAATCGTGTACCGTTCAGGCCTGAGGGTGTGGGCCATCGTGAGCGCTTTTACAAGCTGTTCAGGAGTCACTTTGAGCTCCTTCGCTGTGGATGGGGCCCCTATTTCCCTTAGAAAGTCGCGGATCGCCTGCCAGTTGGAGCCGTGGAGATATGCGCATAAGACCGCGCCCACTCCGGCCCGTTCGCCATGAAGGCTGGTGTCGCCGGCTACGATGTCAAGGGCGTGGCTGAAAAGATGTTCTGCCCCACTGCATGGCCTTGAACTTCCAGCAATGCTCATTGCCACGCCGCAACTGATCAGAGCCTCAACGACGGTTCTGACCCCTTCAAGCCTCCTCTGAACGATGTCATTGGCGTTCCTCGTGATTAGTTCGGCACTCATGAGAGCCAAGTTTGCCGCGTATTCTCCGTAGTACTCGTTTTTCAGCTTGTGCGCGAGTTGCCAGTCCTTGACCGCGGTGTACTTGGCGACAATGTCTCCGCATCCTGCGGCGAGCAGTTTGTAGGGAGATTCGGCCAGGACATCCACGTCGGCTAGAATCGCTATCGGTGCTTGTCCCCGCACCGAGTATGGTTTCGTGGCGCCCTTGATGGAAGCGTAAGGGCTCGCAATGCCATCGTGACTTGCAGCTGTGGGAATGCTCATGAAGTAGACTGAGGCTTTCGCCGAGGCGAGTTTTGCCAGGTCAATGTCCTTGCCTCCCCCAACGGCTAATACTACCCGCGCCTTTGTCTCTCTAATCCGCCCTAGGACCTCTTCGAGGACAGGCTCTGAAGCCTCGTTTACAATCGCATGTTCAACGGTAAAGCCTGACTTGGCGGCGGACTTTGCTACTCTTTCACCGGTCAGTGGGTATGTCACCGGGCCGGAAACGATGAGGGCTGTTCCCCGAAACCCGAGACGGGTGCAGACTTCTCCGACGCGGTTTACGACATCTTTGCCAACAATGACCTCGCGGGGTAATTGCATGTAGTGTACTGATTCTTCTGATTCCATTTCTCCTAGAGCACCGCCAAGATCAAGACTGACAATGCGAAGGCAGCTAGCTCCAGCCGGAAGAAGGAGCGGCCGATGCCTCTAGCAACCCGTCCGACGAATTGCGTTATTCCTTGGAAAGAGGATGAGCCTAGAACATGGAGGTCGAGATGAAACGTTGAGAAACCTGTTGAAGAATCTTCAAGCTTGTTTCTTGCTGTTATCAAAGTCTGCCGAATCTTGGCAATGAGGAGCTCCTTGTTCATGTCTTCTCCTACGGGATGATAGCCGAGTCGTGACCTTACGACGCCAGCGACCAGATGGGTGTCGGTGGTCATTACCTCACCGTCTTCTACTCCCTCGGTTTTCATACTGGCGAGTATCATCTCTCGGAATCCTGTTTCCATGTTGTTGCCGTCGATTGTCACGTATGCTACACATTGTCCCTGGCACTCGACGGTAATCACTGATACTCCTCCTGGCCCGATTCCATCTTCCACCCCGAATTCCTTTAGGGAGTCCGATGCTGACCCGACTTTGAATTTTGTCCGGGGCATTCGAATTGCAGTGTCCAAGGCCTTTATGGCGGCTTCCTTGAGCATGAGTGCCTGTTGGGGTGTTATAGATGTCTGATTTGTGAGGGAATTGTGAGCGTCCGCGGTTATAGCGTGTAGACCTTTCGTCTCAGCATAGACGTTGATTGACTCCAAGACTTGGGATGGTATGTCTTCCATGTCTCGGGGGGCGAGTGTGAGGGTGAGGAGGACTGTGTCTCCGAAGACTTGTGCGGAGGCAGTTGCATCTTCTGAGGTTTCCCTGACAAAGGGGGAGGCGCCCAGGGCGCCTTCGGCGGCAGGGTAGTGGTTTCCCGTTTCTAGCAGCAATCTGTTGATGTCCTCTTGAGAGATGATGTTGTATTCATGGTTGGAGATGCCGTGGGGGACTAGCACGGTGCTGCCTCGGACAGATTCTATCCGTGCTTTGAGCTTTGAGGGCAACCCTCCGCTGCCCAGGTCTCTGTAGGGGCCAGGGTGGAAGTTGGAGACGATGATGCATGACCCCGACCCTCCGGATCCGGAGAACGCTAAGGTGGAAACTCCTATCCTCCCAGTGCTGCCGAGGGTTTCTAGACGGTTCTCCAAAGGTGCCGCTTCTGCTTTCAGCCAGTGTCGGAGGAAATCCCTGAACAACCCCATTGGAGAGTCACCTATTTCTGGCGACCCAGAGTGCTCGACTCGTCTAATAATCAAGAATATTCCGGTTCCTGAAAGGATGATACTACACAGTAACGCAACCAGGCCAGGGAAGAACGGCAGTGCTGGCTGAAGGGAAAGAAGGCCAGTCATTCCCGCATAGACCCGGAAGGAAGCCAGCGGGACGAGAACAGCGGCTACGAATTTTCTCCAGAGAGCCAGGCTCGACATGGCGAACACTGTGAGGAACCTCGCAGGAAGCGATACTGCCAGCGTGATAGCAAACCCGTCTATCCACAGGGTCCGATTGCCTATTAGACCCCCTGCGAGAGAGAAGATCGGTAAGAGGATCAGAAGCGTCCACCAAGACACTAGTTCCATGCCCATGAGTCTTCGGAAGTTGAGGATAGGGTCAGCTCGGAGGAAGATTGTTGAGTTGAGAAACTCGCCGACCAAGGTAGGGAGGACGATTACTAGAAGTAGGATCTCGAGGGATGAACCGAGCCCTAGCCCCAAGTAGGGCAACCCTAGGAGGACAGCAAGGCCCGTTAAGGTGACGAAGGCCGAGACGATTTCTGGCGTCGGCGGAAAACCGATTCTTCTAATGAAATTGAAAGCATCGATAATTCCTGATACTCCCCCAGGATGCTGAGGGGTTGAAGTCATGGGGCTAGGCGCGACCCAGGGCGGCCAGTATTCTGGCTACTTGGCGGGTTCCCTCTCTTTCCAGAACGGTGCCTGTTACTATTGCAGATGCGCCGGCACTGGCCAAGTCTTGAGCCTGTTCGGGTGTTCTTATTCCCCCGCCGACGATGAGGGGAATGTCAAGGTCGGAGGAGACCCTCTTCACCATTGAACTGTCGACGGGTTTGCTGGCCCCACTGCCTGCTTCTAGATACACAAAATGCATTCCCAGGTACTGGGCCGCTAGGGCGTATGATGCTGCCACTTCAGGCTTAGAGTAAGGGATCAGGTCTGCCCTGCTGACGGAACTCACTGCTGTAGAGGAGTCGCCAACTAGAATGTAGCCTAGTGGGATCGGTTCTAGCTTGAACCTTTTCACGACGGGTGCTCCGAGTGCCTGGGCACCTGTGATATAGTGGGTCTGAGACGAGTTCAGGAGAGACATGAAGAAGATGGCGTCAGCGAACCTGGTTATCCCTGAGACGCCGTTTGGAAACAGTATTGTTGGAAGCGAGCAGGAGTCTTTTATCGTGTTAATGGTCTGGTCTAGTTCCTGGGAAGAGGCCACTGTGGAGCCTCCCACCATAACTGCACTTGTCCCGAGTTCTTGAAGAGACCGACAAGTTACAGAGAGGCTCTTCCCTGATTTCTCAGGGTCGACTAATGCCAGGTGAATGCAACCGTTCCTCTCGATGTTCTTCAGGAGAATTGATTCTACGGGGCCCATAGCTGGTTCCGTTAGTCTCGGAGTAGTTGATAGGCTACTTTGATAGCGAGAATCGGGTGGTGAACCATTAATCCGATGGCTCTGGTGGGGCTGAGACCGTGGGCCATGTCTACGAGGTCTTGGCCTTCAAGGTAGTCGGTTATGATGTTCAGGTCTTCGTCCGAGAAGCGCTCAAAGGATTCTAGTGATTTCAAACTGTTGGATATGCGTTCTCCAAACGACTCCTCAAACTTCTCCTTGTACTTTCTGAGCCGTTTCGCTGAAACGTCACCTGACAGAACGGCTTCTCCCGCCACTTGCCCAGCGACCCTTCCTGCTACGAGGCTGGTGTGAATTCCTGCACCGGTAAGGGGAATGACTTGGCCCGCCGCGTCCCCGCATAACATCATGTTGTCGGCAACGTACTCCTCCACTTCGCCTCCTACTGGGACTGGCGCTGCCAGCGATCTTTCCACCTTGGCCCGGGAGAACAATTGAGGGTGGCCCGCGACGAAACGGTCAAGCAGCTGTCTGGCATTTCCACCCTTGAGCCCGATGCCAACGTTGGCTTCACCCATGCCTTTTGGAAAGATCCAGATATAGCCCGAAGGAGCTTTTTCGTGTCCTATGTAGATTTCCAGCTTCTTCTCATCCTCAAGTTGGCAGCTGGTCATCGTATATTGTAGGGCGGCAATTGCCGAGTAGTTTTTCCGAGTGAAGAACTTTCTTGCAAGTATGGATCCGACGCCATCGCAGCCGATTACTACCCGGGACTTGACTGTGTAGGCTTCGCCCTTGTTCCTTCCCTTCAAGAGTATCTGTCCATCCGCCCTGGATATGTCGTCGATGGTTGTGCTGTAGGCTATGGTGGCTCCTTCGTGCTCGGCTCTTCGTGAGAGCGATGTGAGAAAGGCCGGCTTGTCCAGAATGTAACCTTCGCCACCCACGTTAACGCGTTTTTTTTCGTCTGGAGCATATAGGAATGCTCCTGAAATCGTGTTGGCCACGAACTCGTTGGAGGGTGTTACTTCTGCGTCCGGAAGAGCATCCGAAAGGACCCCCTCCGCGCATACTTTTCGGCCCGGGTTCTCCTCCCTCTCTAGAAGAATCGTCTTGGCGCCAGCCTGGGCTGCTTTCCATGAAGCCATAACCCCTGACGGGCCGGCTCCGATGACTGCCACGTCAAAGACATCTGGTCTAGATTCCAAGATTCTTCCTACTGTTGACCATATGGCCATTTTTGGTTAGCTAGGGGTGTTTAACGGTTCTTTCACTCGACATTTAGACCCAGGGCTTTCTTTTCCAGATCCCTGTCGACCCGATGGAGGAACCAGAGGGAATAGGTGGAGAGCCCGAATACAGTTGTCACCACTTTGGTTGCGAAATTGAGGTTCAATGGGGTTCTGAGATTCGGGAACTGGTTTGTGAGCAGATCTGGATTGCAAGGCGCTGTCGGGCACAGCACATAGAGAGCTGACCATATGGCGAAGTTAAAGAAAATTTCGTAGAAGGCGCCGAAGGCCACGAATGCGGATCCTATGAACAGAAACCTACGGACCTTGTAAGACAAGTTTAGGAAACGGTTTCTGAAAGATTCCAGGCCGAAGGCCCAGTATAGGAAACTGAAGTAGGAGAACCATGTGATGGGCTTTGCGTAGAAGTAGGGTGATATTTTCGGGTCAGGCCATTCTGATAGGACGAATTGAACCCCGATGGAAGTGTTCCCTAGGGGTATCTGGAGGGCATAGTAGGAGATGAAGGCCATGGCGGCGATTCCTGACGTCCAGGAGAGTAGAGACCAAGGACGCCTCATGATTAGGCCCCTGAACTCTGCCATGCTGAGCCATTCGGGCTTCTGAGCCTTCACGGAAATCCAATCCCGTGTCCGTCGGCTGAGCCTTTAGCATTTTCCAAGCCATGAATGACCGGATCCCTCGGGCCCGAATTGGCCGCGTTCAATCAGGCTTAAAACGCTTCAGAATTTAGGTTGACTCCGACGACGAGTATGATTGTGAAACGACTTTCAGAGATAGTTCCGGAGAGGGTTGGAGATTTCAAGCGGTGGTACTTTTCCAGGGCCGAACCTGGCCATGAATTGTCGGTTAGGTTCATCGAGGTCGACGGTATCGTGACCCCGCATACCCATTACACTGAGGAGACAATATTCTACATTGAGGGGAGGGGATTGGCCAGGGTCGGTGAGAGAGAGGTTCGGATCATGCCCGGAACGATGCTTGTCGTGCCACCGGGAACAGTCCATAGCACCATTCGGGAGGGTAATGAGCCGTTGAGATACTTGGCCATTTTCGTAGGCAACCCTGACCTCTAGGGGAGGTAACTGGGGTCCGGGTCCCTAAGAATCTTCGATGATGACTGAAGAAAAACGGGGGAATGGGAAAGTCTCGCGACTCTCCCGTCGCGGGTCTACGGGACTACTTCTCCGGATGCGAAGCGATTGGAGACCCGCGAGATCTTGATCTTAACATGATCCCCGGGTTTCGTGTTCGGTATGAACACTACGAGTCCCTCAACTCGGGCTATTCCTTCACCGCGTCTGCTGATCTCTTTGATGTCAACCTCGTATTCTTTGCCTTCCTCGACTGGTTTTGGACCGAATCTGTTTCCGCCGCCGCCGCTATAGCCTCTCCTTTCATAACCCAAAGACATTTCCACCTCCGTTCTTCGTTCGTTCTTTCCTCGTTTCGGTTGCTACGGGAGAAAGCAGCAGTCGTTACTGAAACGGCTACCGGACGTTCTCCGGCAGGTCAACCTGCAGTAAAATTCGTGTCCCCTTCGCAATATAAACTTGCTTTCTGTACCGGGCCTTCCTAAACGGAACAGGCCTAATGATGTAACTAGTTTCTATACCGGAGCTGCTCTCGCTTGGAAAGGCCATGGCAGGCTCGCTGGAAATTATCCCCATCAGAGGCCTACCCTTGATCCGGCCGGGAGATAGGCTAGCGGATCTCATCGTTGAGGCTGCCAAGAGGCTTAGAGTCGGAATTAGACAGGGCGATGTGCTTGTCATCGGTCAGAAGGCTGTCTCGAAGTCCGAGGGACAACTGGTAGACATTAGCCAGGCTCTTCCTTCAGCGCGGGCCATTGAACTAGGGAAGCGAACTGGGAGGAACCCGGGTTTTGTGGACCTTGTCCTTCGGGATACGAGTAGGGTAGTCAGGGCTGACAAGATTGCGCTCATAGTGAGAACTAGACACGGATGGACTTGCCTGAACGCGGGGGTTGACAAGTCGAACGTCAAAGGCCCTTCCACCTTCGCCTTGGTGCCTGAGAATCCCGACGCATCTGCCCGGGGGATTAGGAAACGCGTCAGGGAGCTTACTGGACGAAACGTCGCCGTGATTATTTGCGATACTCACAGTCGCCCCTTCAGACTTGGACAAGTGGAGGAGACTATTGGGATTGCTGGGATGAATCCTTTCGTGGATTACAGGGGCAAGAGGGACCTTTTCGGCTACCAGTTACGCTTCAAGAACGTGGCTGTGGCTGATGAGCTGGCAGCAGCTGCAGAGCTGGTCATGGGCCAGGGCAGGGAAGGTACTCCGGCCGCGATCGTAAGAGGGTTGAGAAGAGTGAGATTCCAAGAGCGAGCTCGAAGCTCTGGACTAGTCGTGTCACGACGCGAGGACCTCTTCCGGGGAACACTTTGACACGGAGAGGCTCAGGACCAAAGCCTTCTAGGATTCTAGACAAGCTCGAAGTGAACTACTCCGCTGGTCATTGGGAACTACTAGCAAGCCTGAGAAAGCATGCTCTCGCAGTATTGGAAGGGCTGGGCCAATGGAAGGCATCGGCACTGATCCATGGAAGCCTAGCGAGGGGCGATGTCGATGAGAAGAGCGACATCGACATCGTTATTCCGATTAGTGTTGGTACGCAACTGGTCGAAGCTACGCTGGAAGCGGCTGGCTTCCAAATAGCTTCGCGCGAGATTGCCCAGGCGACACCGATGCATTCCCCGAAAGCCCACCTCTACCTCGACCTCGAACAGAAGACGGGATTGACCATTCCCCTGTCACCCTTCCGGAGGTTGGAAGAAGAGTTCTACAGGTTTGGTGGAACAGTCTCAGGGAAGGGAATTGTGGACAATGTCAGAAGCAAAGGCTGCACGAAGAAACTAACGCTCATTGAGCCCACCGAGTCGGGACATCTAGAGTCGCCGATAATCGGACGAGAATCCGAGGTCGCAGTAATACTCGGCATTAGCTCAGACATAGTAAGGGAGAGGGTTCGGGTCCTGGCCAGGAGGGACACGATAGGACGAACGGGAATTTTCCTGAAGATGCCGGTTCCTGAAGGAGTGGCCTTTGAAGAAGCCCTAGAACAGGAGACCCGAAACAATCCGGCTCTAAGAAGGACGCTGAGGAGACGCCAAGCTAGGTAGCAGAGGATGCTAGTCCGATCCTTTGCGATGTTGGACTGTGGGACAACGGCCTAAAGCGGTGGGTCTTCGCCAAATTCGGATGCTGAGGGTCCTACCTTACGAAGGGCGACTCCGCTCAAGCCATCATGCCGAGCAACCATGAATATCTTGGCTAGCCATGTAACCCTCTATGGGAACCATGTAGATCGGAATGGGTCGAGGTGAAAGGATTCTACTTCGGTGGGGGGTTTTGATGGTATTTCCCACAAGTCTCGTTGCCGGTGAAATATTGTGTTTCTGGCTGGCTGTGTCCACTGGAAGTGTCTATGTTGCAATAGCGGTCTCGTTCGCGGCTGTGTTGGTTGCCTTGTATGGGATAACAATTCGTTTTAGACATCAGACTGGAAGATGGGCGGTCTGCTAGATAGAAGTCTGTTTTCGGAACCTCCTCATCGGAAGCCGTCTACCCAGGGCTTCTGGGATAGGATAGAATTGCTGTCAGATGACACTTTGCTGCAGACAAACCACCAGACGAATAGTGATAGTCTGCTCTCCTGCCCCTACGGGCTCGCATAAGAGTAATATTCCCCGGTGAGTTGTCGTTCGGACCGATTCACTCTAAGAGCGAACCCTGTTGAGTTCTCTTCTGGACCCGTACATTCCATTACTGTTCTACCTCGGTATTTGGGGAGTAATTCTGCTTCTCGGCTATCTGCTTAAGGCTGAGAAACACGGAATCCTTCTCAAACCCTACTACTTCATGTTGAAAACCGTTGTCTTCAACAGTTGGATGGAGAGGATTGGAGGCCGTTTCCGAAGGTTCTGGCTAACCTTCTTCGACCTAGGAGCCGCCCTTGGCCTCGGACTCTTGTTTTTCGCCCTCTACACCTTCGCATTGAATATCGTGAATTTGTTGTTCAGGACCAAGCAGGCGGGCCCCACACTCCTCATCATACCCCTACCAGGAATCACCATAAGCTGGGACATATTCCCCTACATCCTGATTTCGATCGCTATTCTCCTCATACCCCATGAAGCAGCGCATGGAATCGCTAGCGTTCTGGACAAAGTCCCGATAAAGTCCTCAGGTGTCTTCCTCGGCGTATTTCTCCCGGGAGGGTTCGTGGAGATTGACGAGGAGGACTTGGCGAAGAGGCCTGCCAGAACGAAGCTGCGAGTTTTCGCCGCTGGGTCATCGACCAACGTGGCCACTTGGTTTCTCGTTGTGCTATTGTTTTCCAACTTCGCCCTGATAATTAGCCCATTGTACCAATCTACGTCGTCCGGTGTTCTTGTGACGGGGTTGGCAAGCAACGGCGGGGCCCAAGCCGCCGGGATTCCACAATGGTCAGTCATTACAAAACTTAATGGCACCCAAGTCAATCAACCCATAGACCTGGCCACGTACCTTATCCGTATTGACGAGGCACGGCATCCCAACACTCTAGTTGTGGTTACTCTGAACAATGGGCAGATCAAGAACGTGGTTACTACGCCTGCTCCTAGTAATAGTACTAGGGCGCTTCTGGGAATCTCGACCTTTGCATACTATGCTCCGCGCTCCTCCATACTCCCAGTTCAGTTTCCATTCCAGCTTGCCAGTCAGTTGAACTGGCTGCTCATAATTCTCCTCGGCGTGGGAATCGTGAACATGCTTCCTTTATTCCCCTTTGATGGAGACCGTTACTTTGACACGATTCTGAGCGTTCTAGGGTTGAAGAACACGAAACAGGCCAGAACCATAATGGGCATCGTCTCCTTCGGGCTGCTGGCCTCCAACCTGATTCTCTCCTACGCCTTGTTCGGCACGATATTTCCGAGCTAGTAGGAGACCTACTCATGGAGCTGGCAGTTTGCAGCCTGTGTCAGGAACACAAGGCCTTCTACCGTAGAGAATACGAGGGGGTCAACTTGTGCAAGAGCTGCTTCAAGGCCTCTGTGGAGAAGAAAGTTCGCAGGACCATTAGCAGTTGGAAAATGTTCACTCCCGAAGACCATGTCGCAGTCGCAGTGTCCGGTGGAAAGGACAGCGTCACGATGCTGATGATTCTGAAGAAGCTGTCAGCTAGGTTTCCCCGGACCCGGATCACCGCCGTCACTGTCGATGAGGGAATAGCTGGCTACAGGGAAGAGGCAGTGGAGCTAGCTTCCGACTACTGCCGTAAGCTGGGGGTTGACCATGAGGTTGTCTCGTTCAAGGACATTTACGGGAGCGGCTTGGACGATTTTCTCCGACAGAAAACCCAAAGGCTGACCGCTTGTGCGTACTGCGGAGTGTTCCGCAGGAAAGCGATCAACGTGGTTGCTAGGAAGGTTGGAGCTACCAAGATCGCCACAGCCCACAACTTGGATGATGTTCTGCAAACCTACCTTCTGAACATTCTTGAGGGAGACGTAGAGCGATTTGTCCGGTTTAGCCCCTTCCTCCAAGACCCCCGAGGCCGGTTTCTTACTCGGGTGAAACCCTTGTGCGAGGTTCCGGAGAGGGAGGTTGCGCTCTACGGCTATGCTGAAGGCTTGCGCTTCCAATCCGCTTCCTGCCCCTACATGACGGAAGCTCTCAGGAACGAACTCCGGTCAATATTCAACAGGCTGGAAATCGCCCACCCAGGAATCCTCTTCTCTTCATACCGGGCCATGCTGAGACTTCGAAACCTTGCAGAGCCGGGTGTTGCGCCCTCCAACTTGCGGTCATGCGAGAACTGTGGGGAACCATCGGTGTCCTCCGTGTGTGAAGCCTGCCGGATGGTTGGGGCTGGTCCACAACGCCTGGAGGTTCCGGCCTAGATTCCGCTAAGGAAACCAGGAACCTGGATGAGTTCTGTTAGGACGCGGTAGGTGAACCCCCAGACGACTTTTCCATCATCTAGGAAGCATTCGACCGTCCATCGCTCCCCCCGGATGAACACATCGCTTTTGGTTCGTTTTGAGGGAAGTACTGGAAGTGAGACCCAGAACGCCGAGCTCACCTCAGGCCCGATGCTAACTGACGGCCGTATCCGCAACGCGTAGACCCATGGTTGTACCTTCATCTCCAGCCGCCTCATGGGATGCCCGACACTCAAAGGCCCCAATTCCTCCCCATCCGAGGAGAGGTCCACCCCCACCTCCTCCATGACTTCTCGATGCAGTGCTGACCTAATGGAGCCGTCTGACTCTTTCACCCGCCCTCCGGGAAGGCCTACCTGGCCGGACCAAGGATCGTCATGTCTTTCAGTCCGTTGGATAAGCAGAGTTTCCACATCCGCCCCGTGTTCGAGCAACATGAGCCCGACCGTTGCTTCCACCCTCTCCTTCAACCGAGACTGGTTCGGTTGGGAAAGGACCTCTTTGAGCCTCTGAAACCTGGGGCTCAACGAGGCCGGTTGGGACAGGGACTGTACCACCTTGAAGGGGAGAATTGTATTGTTGCGATTTGAAAATTGGGTTAGACGGCGATGGGCCTTTCTTCGGACTGTTTCCCAGTAATTTCCTCATTGATTAGCTGGTATTTTGCCCTGACCAGGTCCATGAATGGTCCCAAGTCCTTTACCGAGCGGAGGCTGAAACCAGCCCAGGTTCTCTTTCGAACCTGTTCTCTCAGTCGCCAATCAATTCCCAGGTTCTCTACAATTCGAAGCCGCGACTTGTAATCGGTGTGGAATGTGGCGTTGATCTCGTCACCCCTCGCATGCAAATGGAAGAGCTGCCTGCTTTCGTAGTAGAATCCGGGGACGGGCTCGTGGCTGTTAGCTTCGTACTGGACTTTCATGGTGACGCCCTTTAGCTGTCTCATCTTTGTCCGAAGTGCCTGGAACACGGACCAGGCCCGGGGGTTTACTCGGTCGGCTATGATTGACAGGTCTGGGCTTTCTTTGTGAGGCAATACGATAATGACGAGTAGGGATAATCTACTATTTTACATAGATGGAAGCAATCCTACAGACGATTTTTGTGAGATGACTTTCCCATGACGATTCTATCGCGGGCCTTTCACAACCGGGCCCGGAAAGGGGCTGACCTTGAGTTCTCTGTTAGCCCTAACGATTTCTCCCGAGACATAATAGTAAGCACGGCTTCCCAGAGGTAGAAACTTGAGAGCCCTCTTCAAGGCCTTAAGGTAGATTCTGACCTCGGCCGGGTCTCTCTGTGACCTAAGTTGAACCTCGGCGTCTTCCAACGGCTCAAAAAGGTCCTTGACCGTGGGCGGTTCTCTCCTCTTCGCCAACTACCCTCGGAAGTCGTGTCCTCACCTTGGTCTAATAGGCGTCTTGTATCCAGAAGTTCAGAACCGAGGTTGTTAGAAGGGGCACGGTTCTTCATTGCGACGCTTTCCTGGGTGTCAGCCAGCTGGCCGTTTTGAGCTTACTAGTCCATGCTGCAACTCGAACAATACCCGCAGTTCCTGCAAACACCTGTTGGCTCCAGCTCTGCGGTGCTTACGGGGCAATATTTCTCGAGATGGGTAGCCCATGAACTAAGAGAAGCCCAGGAAGTGACCCTAGACATGGGTCGCGTCGAGTACTGGTAGGGTAAACCCGTCGGAACTTGGAGACGGAAAGACCTTCTTACGGAATCCCTTTAGGTCTAGGCTTACCGTTGAGAACCCGATTTCTCTGAGCTCCTTGTCAATCTGGTCCATTATACCCTCGTCGAAGAACAGGTGACGTTCCTCTGGTGCAACTTCGATTCGTGCTAGTCCCCCTTGAGACCTTACTCTGAGATTTTTCACGCCTGTAAGGTCCTTGATGAATAGCTCTGCCTTCCCTACGGAGTACAGCTTCGCCTCAGTAACTTCCTCTCCGTGAGCTATTCTTGAAGAAAGACAGGGCATTGCCGGCTTGTCCCAGACCACGAGCCCGAGAATCTTTGCAGCTTCTCTTACTTCACCTTTGGTGAAGCCGGCGATTAGGAGGGGGCTCTTGACACCTGCTTCGCTTGCGGCCTGAAGCCCGGGCCTGTCGTCCGACAAGTCGTCGGTTTGGGTTCCATCTAGAATCGCTTCAAACCCTAGGTCAGTTGCTATGTTTGCCAGTTCCCGGTAGAGGGTGTCTTTGCAATAGTAGCATCTGTTTGAAGGGTTGGAGGCATAGTTTGGGTTGTGGATCTCATCAGTATGAACTACCAAGTGCCTTATCCCAATCTCCTCAGCCGTTTTCTTTGCCACTTCCAGTTCTCCAGGCGGTAGGGATTCCGAGACGGCCGTGGCCGCCACGGCGCGTTCACCCAGGGCTTTCTTGGCTAAGAGGGCGACTAGCGAACTGTCGACTCCGGCGGAGAGGGCGACCACTGCCCCATTGTATCGGCTGATTGATTCGATCGCTCTCTCGACCTTTTCGTCCAGAGAAACGGATTGAATACCTTCGCGCATTGCCAGAGAAAGCCATGAGTAGGGCAGCTTAAACGGTTTAGCCTCCAGGACAAAGGGAAGTGTCATTATGGCAATGCGCGGGTTCCAAAGCAGTCTTGGAAAAATCCAGAGAAAGAGTCGATTGTTGGCAGTCAAAGAACTCGCGGGTTTTGCCAAACTGGATGTTGGTCGGGAGATTAGGAAAGGGATTCCTGAAGTTGTCTTGGCTGAGGGAAAGGCACCGGGTGATGTTGTTGGAATCGCTCAGGCAATGGTTGAACGGACTGGTCGAGCGATTATTAGTCGTGCGGATGGGGCTTGCGTTCGGCTTCTCCGGTCCAAGATTCGGAATGGGAATGGAACAAGGTTAGATTATCTACCCAGGTCTAGGATTGCTCTTGTCAAGTCTAGAAGCTTCCAGGTCCGCCCTAGTGGTGGCAGGGTAGGCATCCTAACCGCGGGAACATCTGACATTCCTGTTGCAGAGGAGGCGGAAACTATCGCGAACGAGATGGGATGCGAAACCCGTTCCTATTACGACGTAGGGGTTGCGGGACTCCACAGATTGTTCGACCCTCTCACAGATCTACTGAAATGGGACGCGGATGTTGTTCTGGTAGTTGCTGGACGGGAGGGGGCTCTTCCTACGGTGGTCGCAGGGATTGTAGATGTGCCCGTGGTGGGCGTTCCTACCTCCAAGAGCTACGGGTTTGGCGAGAAGGGATTGGCCGCGTTGGCTGCCATGCTACAATCGTGTTCTTTAGGAATGTCTGTTGTGAATATCGACGGGGGAGTGGGTGCGGGTGCGGTAGCAGCAATGATAGCGAACCGGATGGGACAGGCACGAAACCGGGGAAGTGGACGTCGGGGTCCTAGATAGTTGGGCGTGGACCTGGCGGATATCGTTCCCCGAGGAAAGATATCTCTAGACGACCTGAAAGGTAAGACCTTCGCTGTCGACGCTTACAATGCCCTCTACCAGTTCCTCGCGATAATACGAGGACAAACGGGTACTCCACTCATGGATCGCGGTGGTAGGGTGACAAGCCATCTCAGTGGGCTACTGTACCGGACAACGAACCTGGCGGAGAGGGGCATCAGACTCGTCTACGTATTCGATGGAAAACCCCCAACGTTGAAGGAGGTTGAGATAAAGCGGCGCCGGGCGGTAAAGGAAGAGGCGATTGTGAAGTATGAGGCTGCCATTGCTAAGGGACAGGTCGAGGATGCGAAGAAGTATGCCCAAGCCACGGCCAGCCTCAAGGACCTGATGGTAGAGGACTCTCTACAACTTCTCGAGTATCTGGGAGTGCCCTATGTTCATGCTCCGTCGGAGGGTGAGGCTCAAGCAGCCCACATGGCATCTCGAGGAGACGTGTGGGGAGCCGTCAGCCAGGACTTCGACTCCCTCCTGTTCGGTGCCAGCCGGCTTGTGAGGAACCTGGCAATCACCGGAAAGAGGAAACTCCCCATGAGAGAAGCATACGTCCAGGTTGACCCGGAAACGGTAACGCTACAAGAAACCCTACAACTGCTCCGCCTCGACAGGGAACAACTCGTAGACCTTGGGATACTTATCGGGACGGACTTCAACCCTGATGGTTTCAAGGGAATCGGGCCAAAGACAGCGCTGAAGATGATAAGGGAACACGGAAGCATCGAGAAGATCGCGGAGTCTAACCCTGAGTTTCACCCACCCGAACATTTGAACCGAATTAGGCAGATATTCTTGAACCCAGAGGTAACATCGAACTACGCCCTAAAGTGGCAGGAGCCGGACGTTGAAGGTCTGGTCAAGTTCCTTTGCGGTGACAGGGATTTCAGCGAGGAGCGAGTCCGGACAGCTGTGGCAAAGGCCAAGACGGGTTTTGCCCAAGAAACGGGGAAGAAGACTCTGGAATCGTTCTTTGCAGGCTAGTCACTGAACCCCTGCTCTCCCTTCAGCGGGACGAACGCGACCCCACCGAGTTTGTCCTGTTCTATCCTGCCGTCTCGTCTCTTGCGGACCCGGACCAGTTCCTGGGGGAAGAACCGACCCCCGACAGGGACAAGAAGGATACCCTCCGTCTTCAGCTGCTCTACCAGTAGGGGAGGAATCTTTGGAGCCGCGGCCGTAACTACGATTCTATCATAGGGGGCCCGGTCCGGGTAGCCAAGGGACCCGTCAGAATGAACCAAGATGACACGGTCCGCGTATCCAGCATGTTCCAGGTTCTCTCTAGCGAAACGGACCAGGTCTTCGACATACTCAACCGTATACACATGACCTTGTGGGCCGATAATCTCTGCTATGGTTGCTGCGTGATAGCCGCTTCCCGCACCGACTTCCAGAACATTAAGGCCCTGTGACAGCTCGAGAGCCTCGTCCATGATCGCTACCATGTGACGCCCGGCTCCAGCCGTGTGGCGCGCTGATAGTCTGACCATGACCCGTGGGCAGAGGAGTATCATTGTACGCGTACGCTCGCAGATGCTCTGGAAGGAAGAGTTCACGTGGAACCTTCTTGAGAGCCTCAATCACAGAAGCCGAGTGGAGCAGACCCTCCGAAATCAGGCCCTGAACCATTCGCTCCCGCTCCCTGACCAGATTCGTCGGCCTAATCTATCCCCCCCGGGGTGGAGTAGTCCATTAAGAGGTATTAGAATCATAACTGCACCACCCATTAGGTCCGCATTCACTTTCCACGCTTACGGCCACCCTCGGGTCTCCGCAACGCACTCGACTACCCTCGAAATAACAGCCGATGACTCCCTCACGTCCCGCGGAGATTGTATCGTTGCAGTAAGGGCTACCTGCGGGCTCAGAGACCTACCCCCTAAGCTCAAGGAAGCCCTGTCCAATGAAAACACTAGGGCAATGCTGACAATCCGCGCCCAAGGCCAGAGCTTTCAAGTCATAGGGAGAGGCTCCAGGGCTCTGACGTTCGAGCATCCTCGAGAGATGGTTCTCAGGAAAAGCGGGTTTGTCTCCGACAGGACGCTTCTGGTCAACTCAGACAAGGCTGCAAGGGACATCCCCAGGGGCTTGATCCGAATATTGCAGAAACCCGAGGAGAAGGTAGCTATCGAGATCAGAGTGATGGGCTAGCTAACGGGTGCAACCGGGGCATCGACGACAACCTGCCACCTCATCGGTGCGACTCCTCTTACACGTCGGACCTGAGCCAGCCATCGTGTCCTCCAATTGCAATTCTCCAGTGCTCCCTCGAATTCGGCCATAGCCCTGTCCTCACAGTTCAAGCCTTCAGCAAAAGTGTAGTAGTGAATTGTTCCGCCTTCCTTCCTTAGGGCATTGCAGGCGACATCTACGAAATCCCTTGCAGCCGAGGGATGGTTCATTATCACCCGCGATGCCTTTCCAGCCAGGTTCTTCTCTACAACTTCTCGCGCGTCTCCCAGCCATACATTCAGTCTTCCCTGGACCCTGTTCAGAATCAAGTTTTCCCTGAGTAGATTGATTGCAGCCGGGTTGGAGTCCACGGCATTAACCTCGCCGGCTTCCAGCTTCTTCGCGATCATGATTGAGAAGGGTCCCACCCCGGCAAAGAGGTCGGTGACAACTTCGCCAGATTCAACCTGTCTTACAACCCGTTCATGTTCGTGAGAAAGGCGTGGGGAATAGTAAGCTTGAGCGATGTCAACCTTGAAGAGGCACCCGGATTCTCGCTGGAGGGTTTCGGTGCGATTCTCCCCGGCTAGGTGTCGCGTCGGTAGTATCCTCTCAACGCCCATTATGGCCCCCGCCTTGGCGAGTACTACTCTGACGTTCTTGTTGACTTCTTGGATCCCATTGGCCAATACGGATTCATAACTTGACAAACTAGCGGGTAGGTCGAGGACAGCAATATCACCGATTATGTCGTAAGAAGAGGGCAGGTCCTTCAACAGTCCCCGAGGAAGCCTGTCCTTTAGAGCGTCGACAAGATTTCTGGGCCGACTCACCTTTCGGTGAAACGAATGCTCAGTGAGCACTGCAGCTCCAAACTCGTCCTTCAGGTCTCTAAGCTCAGCAGGGCCAGGTCTCTTGGCCAAAGGAATGAAGAGGGACACCTTGCTAGACTCGATTCGAAAGTCGCGATCGATAAGCTTGAGATTCGCCAAAGTTCGGACTGCCTTCTCCCCCAACTTCTTCGGGACTCGAAGGCTGATTCGTCTCGAGGATTTCTTAGGGTCTTTCCGGGATGTTTTCAACTATTGACTTTGGCCCGTCACAGTTCTAGACCTCAACCGTTTGAGAAAGTCCAAGTCTGCCAACGCCACCTCCGCTGAGAGACGAACATCCTCATCCGGGTCGTCAACCGCTTTTATGAGACCCTGTCTCGCTCGCTCATCTCCTATTGAGCCGAGAGCAACCGCCGATTCGTGCCGCACCAGAACGCTCTTATCTTGGGCCATCGCTTCGAGCAAGCCGGGCACGGCCGACCTGAAGCCTAACTGTCCTAGGGAAAAGGCTCCCTCATGGCGCACAAGGGGACTGGGGTCTTCCCGAAGCGCTTTACAAAGGAGCGGAACGGCTCTTTCATTCTTCATGTCGGCGAGCATGCATACGGAGTGGATTCTCAGCAGAATGCTTGGCTTGCTGCCGAGGACTTTTTCAAAAGTGGTTATGTCGCCTTTGGAAAAGGCCCATTCCATCTTTTCTAGGGTCTCGAAGTCCTTTGAGTAATCGGGAAGACTTCTAGTTTGGTTTTCCGCAAGTTCCGCTTTCAACCGTGTTGCTCCGTCAAGGGGTGGGTAGTCTCGTTCTGGTGCTTTTGCAAGCCCTATTTCAATCCCGTATCCTGAGCTGACGCCTCCGTTTCCTCAGCCCCAATTACTTTTTCGTAACACTTTGGGCAATAGGCTCCCTCGTATGGGCCGTGCTTAGAGCAGGAAGGCTGCCGAATGTTACGTCCCGGTATTCTTGGTAGGCGCACGGGCTAAGTAGACCCTTTTAGAGGAAAGAGTTCGGGGTATCAAATACTTACTCCTTGCTTATTGGCCACCCTGCCAACGAGGCGCGACAAAAAAATAAGGCTGTGAAATCCAGAGGTCTCACTTGGACGAGAGCAGTTGAGTCAGGTAAGCTCGAGCCCTTTACCATCATGAATGCTGAACGGAATCCAGTTGAAGGTGGTCGGGATGGGTTTCATCCGACTGACCATCATGAACCGGCCGCTCTCATTGGCGTTCATCTTGAATAGTCGCGTCAGTCACATATTCAAGTGACTGAACTGTTTTCTGGTTCATCCTCCCCAGAATCAAAGGGAATCACCGTTGTAACAGAATTCTTCTGGTGGTACTTGAGGCTAGTTCTCAACACTTGAAGGAATCGTAGTGAACTTTCCAAGGAATTATGTAGGATAAAGTCGGAGAACGAGTCTACCACGATGCGCCCCCCCCGTGCTCCAACGGGCCATCCTTGGTGCCGAGAAGCTCGTTGATCATTATGATTACCTCCTCGAAAGACCCGATGTGCACCGTGCTCCCAGCCTTTTCTCCTATACGGAAATTGAAACAGTCAACTGACCGAATCTTCCTGACCAGCCTTTTGGGTGCTTAAGCAACGCGATGTCGTAGACGCAATATGCCAATCTGCTCATCGCCGAAGGAACAGAAACTTCTTCCTCAGCCATCGAGGGAAAATAGAGAGAGAGGCGGTTATAGATGGCTTCCTGGCCCGAACTCTTGCTTCTGGCCGTTTCACCCAGTGTTTTCCTGCTTTGGTTTTTCTACCATAAAGACAGATATGAACATGAACCAGTTTCCTTCCTTGCCAAGGTCTTCCTTCTCGGCGCTGTAACGACTATTCTCGCCAGCCTCATTGAGGCTTTCGTGGGAGTTCCTCTGTTCCAGCCGGACAGCGGCCTACTGCAGTCCATACTCTTCTTCTTCATCGTCGTCGGGCCCGCCGAGGAGTTCAGCAAGTTCGCCGCTGTGAGAGTAAGGGCGTACCGTTCACCCGAGTTCGATGAGCCAATGGACGGCATTGTCTTGGGGGTTTCAGCAGCCCTAGGGTTTGCCACCGTTGAGAATATCGCGTACGTTTTCACGGCCCCACCCGAAGCCCAGGTCGCCACAGCCATCGCCAGAGCTTTCCTAAGCGTTCCCGCGCACGCTTTTTGGGGGGCCATCACGGGGTTCTTCCTGGGCCAGGCAAAATACCTCAAGAAGCCCAGCCTCGCATACATTGGCCTGGCAATAGCAGCCCTTCTCCATGGAGCATTCGACGCCACCTCTTCCGTAATAGACGCGGTTACTGGAGATAGTTTGGCCCTGACAATATTCGGAATCCTAGTCCTTGGTGGAATGGTCTACCTAAGCTACTTGAAAATTGTGAAGCCAGAGATCTTGAAGGCGGAGGATGAATCGCCGTTCAAGAATCAGCACCCTTCGAACCGGTCCAAACAGACTGGTCCCGACACCATGGGTTGACGGAAGGTTGAAAACGCCGCTGCCTGGTAAGCGATCTTTAGGGAACCGGCATGCGGAAAATCTTCATTATCGACATCGACGGGTGCATCTGTGAGCATATTGAAAACGAGAATCTTGAAGGGATGAGGAAGGCGTTGCCCTATCCGAGTTCGATAAGGAAAATAAACGAGTGGTTCGAAGAGGGGCACCACATATGTTTCTTCACGGCCAGGACCGAAGAGCACAGGAAGCCTACTGTTGAATGGTTGAGGGAGCACGGTGTGAAATATCATCAGCTGATTCTAGGAAAGCCTCGCCGAAAGGAGGGGGACGAGTACCACTACATTGACGATACCCCAATTCGGGCGACCCGTTACAAAGGGGTCTTCGGCGACATGGTGAAGATGACCAAAGAGGTATTTGTTTTCGAGAACGGTTAGGGCCCAATCTGCTCCCGTGACTCAGTCCAGCCACTCCGCCTCCTCCCGAAAAAGTAGGGCAGCGTCAGGATGATGCCGGCGGGCGTTACCAGCAGGCCTGCGAGGAGGTAGACTCCCACCGGGACTGGCTGAAAGTACAACGCTGCGGTCAAGTAGACACTCACAGTGTTAGGACTTGAGTTCAAGAAGACGAGGATTATGCTCGTGTTTGTTCTTGGAAAATAGTTGAAACTGGAGGGAGTCGGCGTGAGCAGGACTTGAAAGCCAACGGTTTCAGGGTGGGATTCAATGAAAGCCTGCGCGTCTGAAAGATTACAGCAGGGGTACCCCGCCAGAGAGTCGAGAAAGTACTGTCGGCCCTCGATCAGAAAGAGGTCGACGGATGCATTAGCGCCGGCCGCGAGCGCGTAAGTATGTTGCGGAGAGACGAAATCAGGCCCGCAAAGGGTCGTGAACCCATACATCTCTCCGTGTACCTCGATTGTTCCCGTTCCAGAGTTGCAAACTCCTATCGGAGGGGTGAACGAGTAGGCGAACATGATAGCTCCGACTATCCCAACTATCAAGCCCAGTATTTCCCATTCATCGGGCACTAATCTGAGACTCTATCTCGCCTTAAGTGGCGGGAAGAGTGTCGTGTTTACCGCTTCTGAACAACTAGGCCCCTTTGGAATAATGTGTCGTTTTCCCACAGGGTCTATGACAAGCGTGGTCAAGTCAACGCGATAACTTGAAACTACAGTAACGAGATGGCTAACCATTGTAGCTCCTAAGGCACTATCAACCACCGCCAGCGTGACATTGTAGGTCCCGGCTGCCGAAAAGACATGGCTCAGATAGGCTCCACTTGCTGTGGTACCGTCCGAGAAGTTCCAGTTGAAAGTGTACGGCGGCGACCCGCCAGAGGCTGTACTGTTGAATGCTGTAGGACTACCAGTCCCAACGGTAACGGGGCCGTAAGCATTGTTGTAAGTTGGAAATGAGAAGTCCCCTGAAACTGGTGTGGCGGCATGGACAGTGAACGAGGCTGAAACTACCAGCAGACCAAATGCCAATAACGCGACTGAAAGCGCTTTCTTGTTCATTTCAGATCTACTCCAAAGTGCCCAGGACCCTACCGAAGTAGGCGAATCCATTAGCCGTATCAATAATAGATGAAGAGAGATAGTTCTCGCCTGGTTTCAGAGTCAACGACGCTACTGGATCAAAACCTCTCACGGCTGGAAATGTTGAGAGGAGGAACAGAGGCGCCAGGAGAACCAAGATAATGCTCAGGTTTCTGATGGTAAGGTGCTGTGGCTCGGCCGTTTCTGAGCGGGTGTTTTACGTACAATCGATTGGATGGACATGTGCATAACTTAGTACAAGACGACGACTACCACTGTTAGTGTCCCATTTAACAGTTTCTTGCGGCACTAACTGGAAGGCTAGGTATGTCCAGAGATATCCTCCCTCTCCATGCAGCTTTCCTCGTGAAATTAGTATTCGCAATATTGGAGGATAAGGGACGAGCGAGTCCCACAACCTCAAAAAGCCGGAACCTAGCGATCTCACGAAACCAGAAGTCCGTATTGACTCTTCTGTTGAGGAGCAAGCCGTTCTCACCGGACGGGCCACTTTTGGAACAGCATAGTCCCAAGGAATGACATCGGACAGCCGACCATAACCCGTACTATCACAGTATAGATACCGCAATCCACCTTCCCCATATCGACTAGATGGTCATCAATTGATATGGCGGGCCCGGAGGTACTCGGATAAACGAATATCCGGGTCCCAGTTAGGCACACAGCAACCATTGAAGGTAACCGAGGAGCCAGTCCTGACCGGTACCCTTGAGGGTTCATACTTCAAGTGTTCCTCCGAGTACAAGAACCGTAAACGTCCCGTATTTGTCTCCCTGTTATCAAAACCATAGCCTTCAGCGACTAGGGAATTTGCTGATCGAAGAAGGCAGAGGCATGCCGGGATTGCTACGAAGCTCACTCGAGCAGTTTTCTCGTGATCACTCACATGCGATCCGAAGGCTGTGAGCTCTCGGTCAAGGTCACGTTCGAAGTACCAATCTGGTTTGTCTGCCAACAAGTATAGAGGTCATCGTCCAGGGGAAATTCGAGAGACCGCCGCAAAACAAGGTTTTGGGCCTTGTTCGATTCTTGAAGGGCAGTCTTTCAAAGCTAGGTTTCGCTTCAAATATATCAATATATACGTGTGTATATATATGTATATCTGGAATGCCTTGTGACTACGTGCAATGTGTCCGAACCAGACGCCTTAAACCTATGATATTTCGAATAATATCGAAAGATTGTACGAGTCATACGAAGCGTACGAATTGTTTGAACCCACAACTGCGTTGCGAGTCCGCCATCCGGCGAATTCACGTAGCCGAGCGAACAATGAAAACGGGTCGATGAGTCTCAAACCTTTGGCTCAGGCTATCTTCGAACAGCTATACGCCGTCGGCTTGAGAAATTTTTATTTTGTCGTCGGAAGGGGAAAGAGAGCGATTGAGGACCATTTTTCTCCGGACCCTCGCTTCTTGAGATACCTCGAGAGTAAGGGCAAGCTTCCCAGTAGCCTTTCGGAGTTCTACGAGAAGCTCAGATCGTCTAACCTCGTTTTTCTCAACCAGCCCGAACCTCTCGGGTTCGGGGACGCCGTGTTGATGGGACGATCCGTGATCGATGGTGATTTTATGGTTCTCGCCGGGGACACCTTAGTCCTCTCAAACGGGAACTGCCACTTTCCGCGCTTGGCAAAGGCACATGAAAGATTCGAAGCTTCAGCCACGATTCTCTTGCAGAAAGTCCCGAATCCCACCCAGTATGGTGTCGTCGAGGGAACCGAAACAGAAGAGGGTATCCTGAGAATTAAGCACGTTGTCGAAAAACCGGAGATACCCAGGAGTAACTGGGCCATAATGCCCGTATACATTTTCAAGAGCGATATTTTCGAAGCCTTATCGAAGACCGCGCCCGGGAAGAATGGTGAACTGCAGCTTACCGATGCGATTCAGAAGCTTGTTGAAATGGGAGAATCTGTCATCGGAGTGGAACTGAAGACTGACGAGCTTAGGCTGGACCTCGGTACGCCTGAAACGATCATCGAGGCGTTGAAACTTTCAATGAACGGGGGCGACACCAAGCTCAAACTTGAACCCGCGGACCCGTTTGAGAACAAGAGTTTCACTTCCCCGATCCAAGTGGAGGATCTGGAAGCGTCGGAACTGACCCCACTCGTTTCGAGTCCTAGGAAAAAGGATCCTTGAAGAGTGGAAGAAGAGAGCCCCGACCGGGCCGTTCTTGATTGAGGGAGACACGCTTTGTCCTCCTCGACACCAAATTTGAGTGAGCAATTGACCCGCCGCGAAGAGCGCGCTCACAAGTTCTTGCTGTATGCCCAGGATTCCAAAGGGATGGGACACATCACTCGGAGCTTGACTATTGCCCAGCACCTCCTTGAGGCCTATCCGAAATCCATCGCCTACATCGTAAGCGAGTCCCCGATGATAGACGAAATGCAGCTGCCCACAATGTGCTCATACATCAAACTGCCAACCCACTTGGCTTCCGTTTCACTTCCGAAGACGCAGGAGGAAGACGAGGCATACAACCAGCACGTCAGCGATTACCGAGCCCAGATACTGCGCAATCTGGCGCTAGAGCTGGCACCTGATCTCGTGCTGGTCGATCATGAGCCTTTCGGTCATAAGGCTGAATTTCGCGACGGGCTCTACGCACTGAAGGCCCGGAACCCGAAAACGAAGATCGTTCTAGGGCTCCGTGACATTATGGACGATATCGGCCGCATTCGTGCGAAGTGGGAGGCTCTTGGAGTGTACACGGCGTTCGAAGACCTCTTTGACGGCCTCGCCGTTTACGGCTCCCGCAACCTTTTCGATGTTGCGGAGACTTACTCGATCCCAGAGTTCGCCCGCTCCAAGCTCTACTACTGCGGTTTTATCGTCCGTCACCGAGAACCGATCAGTGTAAACGAAGTGCGTCGCCGACATAATCTGCCTCTGGAGGGACGACTAGTCGTCGCGACCGTCGGTGGGGGAAGAGACGGGTATCGCGTCCTCGAGGCCGCCCAGGCGGCAGTCTCTCAGTTGCGATCGAAGCTTACTGATCTTTGCGCAATTTTTGTGACCGGACCGTTCATGCCCGAGGAACAAAGGGCGTTACTCTACTCGGGTTCCCCTCCAGGATGCCCGGTAATGTCGACCGCGGACAATTTTCAACTCGTCGCAACCGCGGACGCAGTCATCGCCATGGGCGGCTACAATAGCGTGTGGGAGACACTGTCATTGGGGCGGCCCTTGGTTGTCGTACCACGTGCAACGTACAAGCGCGAACAGACCATTCGTGCAGAAGTGTTGGCCTCGCAGGGCTTGGCAAAAGTGGTTCAGCAAGCGGACCTATCTGGCGATAACCTCGCGAATGCGCTGGAATGGGCGCTGTTCCTCAATCAGAAAGAGCATGCGCAAAGGATTCAGGAAGTCATTCCCTCCTTCAACGGGGCAGACCGCCTTACCGCCTATCTCGGTCAGATTATAGAAAAGGACAGCGTGCGCTACCCCTCTCCCCCGGAGGATCTGCCCTTAGCGGAGAAAATGTCATGAAAGCTGTAACAACCCTCGAGCCTGAGCAAACCATGGGAGTTTTGAAGCAGGCTTTACAAGAGGTGTACGGTACAGACGCGCAGCTCGAGACATGGACCTCGGATGCCCAGTTCACGGAACACGGCAAGAGGCGCGTAGTAAGATACGACCTCCAAGCGCAGGTGGCAGGGCTTCCCAATCCTCAACACTGCCAGTGGGTGGGAAAGTACTATGAAGAAGAAGGACAAGCTCTTCTCGTCGCCTCGGTACTGAGGATCATCGGGTGCAACGAAGCAGCGCGGGCTGCGGGTCTGGTCGTCCCGAAAGTACTTTCCTATTACGCCCCTTGCCATCTTCTTTTCTTGACTTACGAATCCGGAGAGTCGGTGACCACCGCGATCCCGGGGGAGACCGAGGCTATCCTCGCAACGATGGGCCGCGCTCTTGCCGCTTTACATGGAATGCAAATCACACCTCCCACTACAACCTCACCTGCAACCGTACTCGCTGAGCTAAGGTGGAGAGTTGAAGATCTCTCCGCTTGGTTTGCAGGGGAAGAATCCAACCTACGAAAGGCATTCGCCCAGCTCGGAGACCAGGCGCCAAAACCCCCCTCGCCCATATCGTTCATCCACAATGATTTCGGACCGGCCAACCTTCTCTGGCGGGCTGGAGAGCTCATTGTGCTCGACTTTGACAAGTGTGCACGTGGCGACCCCGCGCTGGACCTGGGGAATTTTCTCGTGCAACTGCGCCGGCGCTCAATCTGCCACCCAGAGAGGTTTAGAGACTTCGCAGCCGCCAGAAGAGCTCTCTTCGAAGCGTACGAGCGCTGGAGCTCCCCCGATCGCGGCCTCGGGGATCGAGTGACATGGTATGAGCGCGCGATTCTGCTTCGTAAGGCTCATCGTCTCTGCCTCGAGGGGAAGAATCAGGGATCGGATGAGGGCGCACAACATATCGTCGATGGACATCGGCTCTTGACCGCCTTCCTTGAAGACTCCGCTCCAGAAGGTGGAAGCAGCTTGGATACTGCAGGCGGTTTTGCTCCATTGCTTTTCGAGTCAAAAGCCAGTGAGGCAAAATGAGGGCGAGGATTGTAGCAGGTTTTCCTGAGGACCCTGATGTCCCACAGCTCTCCGCTGCAGCCGATCCGCAAGTTATGCTTGAGACATTTCGCCGTCATCTGAAGTCGGCCCCAGAGGAGATCTATCGCATTGAGAACTGCACACCCTTTCGGTTCCGGTGCCGCCAGTCAGGCTCCAGGCACGTCCTGCAATACACCCTGCGCATCAAGGAACCAAGTACAGGACGTAGTTGGGACCAGTGGGTCACCTGCTTATTGTATGCCGACGGTGAAACATCCCGGCGGCTTGAAGAAATGAAAGCCCTGGTTCATGACATGAAAATTCCTGAGAGCTCCCGGACGTTTGATCCTGTAGGATTCATTCCCAACCTCCAGATGCTCGTCGAAGTCTTTCCCTATGACAGAAAACTTCGAAGTCTAGGCCGTGTCGTCGGCGGAGAGTTACAGGGCCTCGACCAACCGATCCTGTCCCAACTCGGCCCGGGTGACTGGCGTATCGAGCAAAGAACCATCGAACCCACGCGCTACCGAACGGAGTTCGCCGCTGCTTTCCGATACACGATTCGTGCACACGACGCTCTCTCCGAGAGCAGAGAAGATGTCCGGTGTTACCTGAAGGTGTACAGGAAGGAGCGCGGCATCGAGGTTTCTGAAATCCTTCAATCACTATCTGAGATCCGACATGGCGGAGAAAGTCAATACTCGGTGGTCAAGCCTATCTCCTATCTCAGTGAGCTGCGTACCCTTGCAATTGAGGAGGCTCCCGGCATATCACTGACCCGGGTTCTGCTGACGAAACCGGATCCATCAGACGAACTGAAGCAAGTGGCTCGCGCGGTTGCTGCTTTCAATCAGGATGAGCTTCCCCTTAGGCGTCGTCACTCGCTAGCGGACCAGTTAGCGGAGTTGGAAAGAGCTTCAGCCCTCGTCAAGTGGGCATGCCCCCAACTACGAGATACCCTTCAAGGGATCTACGACGCGGTCGTGCAGGGAATGGACGAGGACGGGCCGGGGCCAATACATGGAGACCTCAAACCTGATCATCTATTCCTATCTGGGGGACGCGTATCTTTCATTGATTTGGACTGGGCAGCATTGGCGGACCCCCTACTCGACCCCGCCCAACTACTTGCTTACATCAGAGGTCGCGTGGGCTTAGATTCGATCTCCCCGGCACGCACTGAGGCGGCGGGGGCGACCTTCGTCGAGGAGTACTTCCGCCTCGTCCCAAAGTCATGGCAGCGGCGATTCCCCCTTCATTGCGCTGCCGCGCTCATTGAGGTGGCTGCCGGCATATTCAGGAGGCAAGAGCCGTTTTGGCCCGAGAAGATCTCGGGGGTAATCTCGGCTGCGCAACACGAAATCACCGAAGGGGGACGGTGAAGATGACCACACAAGCGACTTTAGTCGATCACCCGAAGACAGTTGAGGACGAAGCAAGAGAGCTAACTGATGATCCTGCGTTACCCGCCCTCGGAATGATTAGGACGAGGGGCCTTGTTGAAACTCTGCCAGAGCTGAGACTGGGCGAAGAAGCGACGGTTCGGATCTGCACCTATCATCCGGGCTCACGCGCAACCCTCGAGGTGCGAGATGTAAATCGACGATTCTTCATTAAGATCTACGCAAAAGATCCAGCGGCCGAAGCAGATCTTTACCGGAGGCTAGAGTTCGAGGGTCTCGCCAGCGACTCGGGGCCTCGTGTACCACGCCTACTAAGCTGCGATCTCGACCAAAAAGTCCTCGTCCTTAGCTGGCTGGAAGGACCAAAGGCAAACCGACTCGTGAAGGATGGAAAAGGCAGACGCGCGGGAGAACTCGCTGCATCGTGGTTGCGCGCGGCCTCGAAGCTAGATGAAGGGATCGGTCCACCCATAGGCGGCGTGAATTTGCTGCATCAGGTTGAGACGTCCGTCCGGACACTCACGACCGCAGACGCTGCTCTGGGAGCGACCGCTAGGCGAACAGCCAATATTTTGGCGCAGACGCAAGATGAGGCAGACGTGCCACACCTTGTACACGGCACCCTATATGCACGTCATATCATCGACATGGGCGACGGTCCTGGAGTGATCGACTGGAATAGGTTTGGCCAGGGACCTCTTGAAGTTGACGCAGGCATGTTCCTCGCGACAATTTCTAGAACCGGATTGCGCAAAAACAGTGCCGCGGGGGAAGCGGGGCAGGCTGCGGAAGCACTCCTAGAAGGCACCCGAGGCCTGATTGATCCGAACTCTCTGGAATGGTACTGGGCAGCGTCCCTTCTTCGTCTCTCCGTGCGTCATCCGGAAACCGATCCGAGACCCCAACCAACTCTTGACGCCCGCTCGTTCGTGGCAGAGGCGGCAAGACACGCGGAGCGCTTGGTTTCGGGGGGTACGGGTTAGGCTATATTGGGTAGCGGGGCGGAACATTGGGCGAATATGAACTAATCACTCGCACACGTACCAACAAGAACGCAAGCAAAGTATCCATTATTCTGAAGTTCACTCCTCTCCTGCTAGCGGCCATTTTCATCGTCCATGCTTATCTCGCCCTCAATGGACAGGTTCCCCGGCAGTTCTGGTACGTCTCAGGCACCGTCGCCATTTCGACGGATATGATAGAAATCATGTTCGGTACATTCCTCGCGAGCATCGGGCTCTGGAAGGCGATGAGTTTGTTCCACGACAGATCGC